>ERZ836441.1101-NODE-1101-length-28402-cov-11.615056_pt1 | contig 28402 bp, 23 predicted proteins | sample MGYA00519686_ERZ836441 | MGnify/ENA primary metagenome ERZ836441 (study PRJEB31850, sample SAMEA3708800) | human gut metagenome | biome: human gut; feature: human-associated habitat; material: faeces | place: China | collected 2014 ... | reverse complement strand
CTCATAAGCGCTACTTTTTCTTCACTAGCTCTTATATCGTCATAGTAAACATGTATATTCGTTTCCTGACCATATAATTGTTTTTTTACTGTTGTTCCATAAACTCCATGTTCACCAATATAATATCCTTCTAATGACTGCACCGCCGCACCATATTCTTCTATTATCTCCTGACATATTCTCTGGTTTTGCTTCATCATCAGAATATATTCATATCCTTTTGTTCTCAATGCCTTTATATTCTTTTCTGATATATATCCACGATCCATTAATACCCCTAACTTTTCGTGTCCATACTCCTTTGCCTCTTCTAACATGATTTCCAGTTCTGTATTATCGATAACACTTCCATCATACAATTCATAAAACAACGGTGTTGAATCCTTCTGGTTCACTGCATAGGCTAGATTATACTGTGGCAGTCCTTCATCTACTTTTGGATGTCCATAATCAGCCAATTCAATTCCATATGCATTCGTATTGAAATTGGTGCTGTCATACCCAACATAGATACACTCTTTCGTGTTATTCATCTGATTCCATGCGCGCAAAAACAGATTAATATCTTGTTCTTTAATGTTGTATTTTAATAATCTGCTAATTTGTGTATCATCACGTATATTTTTATCCATCACAGGATGATTCCTCATAAAATTCGAATAATACTGGAATGTGCAACTCTCATTTGTAATCATATAAGAAACGATATCTTCAATAAAAAATCCTAAATCGCCAAATATAGATAACAACACATCTTCAATCTGCAAATCTCTAAATATTTTTTGAACGACAAGAAAACAACCAATACGCAGTGTATCCGAAAACTCAGGTGTTTCCTGTTCCACACATACATCCGGATAATACTGTTCAAAATATTCATTGGGAACCATCCATTCCTCATCGATCATTTTACCAATCAGTTTTCTATTTTCCACCGTATATTTTTTATCTTTTTTATACGATTTTCCAATAACCTGATACACATATCCGATACCATTTCTTTTTTGAATTTTAGTCGTTTTAGGACGAAGAACCTTCACATTTTTGAGTAACATAATAACCTCCGAAAATAGTTATACTGTATAACTCTATTATATCATATATTCCGCCAATAAAAAAGTTGAAATCTCCCATAAATACAGGAAATTTCAACTATTCATTTAAAAAATCAATTGTAGTTATACATTTTTTACAAAGTTAAGGTAATCACTTAAAAAGGAGTTTAGTTATGACTGAATTATTCGTACACGCAAAAGTTTTGATTGATGGTGTAAGTGATACACCCAAATTTGATCAATTAATTTCAATTGAAGATGATAAAATCAAAGCGATAGAAGATTATCATGAAATACAGGAAAATGTCATTGAAGTAAATACAATTACGCCAGGCTTCTTTAACTGCCATGTCCACATTCTTTATCCTGTCGGATTCGACTCAAAAAAAGAATTTAGCTTAATAGAAAAGATATTCTATGCACAAAAGCACTGTAGAGAATATCTTCAATCTGGAGTAACATTTATTCGTGTTGTAGGCACGGAAGAAAATTATGATCTACAAATTAAAGAAGCCATTCAAAATGATGTGATTCAAGGCCCTCATATGTATTGTGCAGGTAAAGTCATATGTATGACAGGCGGTCATGGATGGCAAGAAGGTATTGAAGCAGATGGTAAAGGTGCTTGTTTAAAAGCAGTTCGTACACAACTAAAAAGTGGTTTAGATCTCATTAAAATGATGGCAACAGGCGGCGTTATGACCAAAGGTGTTGAGCCGGGTAATGCCCAATTTAGTGTAGAAGAAATGAAGGTCATGATTGATGAAGCTCATAAAGCGGAAAGAAAAACAGCTACACATGCCCAAGGTTTACAAGGTATTAAAAACGCCTTATATGCAGGTATTGATTCCATTGAACATGGTTGTTTTTTAGATGAGGAATGTCTTGAACTTATGAAAAAACAAAATACATTCTTAGTCCCTACCCTTTGCGCTCCTCAATGTATTATTGATAAGGGTGTAGAAAATGGAGTGGCCAAATATATGGTAGATAAAACCTTGAAGGTTAAGGATGCACACATCAAAAGTGTAAAAAAAGCTTATGAAAAAGGTATTCAGATTGCACTAGGTACAGATGCAGGTACACCATTTAACTACCACAACAATACAGCTTATGAAATGGAGCTTTTGGCAAGATTAAACATTCCAAGCATGGATATTTTAAAAATCGCAACAATCAATTCTGCAAGATGTGTAGGTGTTGAAAAGGACTATGGTTCGATTGAAGTAGGAAAACAAGCAGATTTGGTATGTCTTGAAGAAAATCCATTAGAGAATATTTCAAATGTAAGAAAAATCAATAGAGTTATTCAATCTGGTAAGATTGTTGTAGAAAACAATTAAAGACGGGATTATATCCAATTCCCGTCTTTTTCTATATCGATCCATTTATCGTGATCTTATTTTTCTTTTTTAAAGCTACAATTTGAAATGTATAAACAACATTCTCTTTTAATTTAAATTTTCGGGCAATAATGAATAAATCTTTTGTCCGTAACTATAATCTTCAAATGCCTTTGATATAATATCTTGAGCTAGACGTATATTCGATGTTGAAATAAAGCCATCATAAATAATGCGTCCATTAAATGGCATAATGGCTGTTTGCATCAACATAGGTGTTTTTTCTGGGGCAATGAATTGATCTAAGTTTTCATTTAAGCCTTTCACCATATAATTGATACCTTCATCATTTAATACCGTATAATTCTTTTCGTATGCCACCAACAAGAAATTTTTGCGCATACCATATCTAAAATCCGAAATGATATTTAAATTGCGGAATGTAAAATTAGAAGGATTCTTTTCGATATATTCATCAATAAAACGATCCTTATCTTTCCAGAAGACTTCAATCAAATTAACAAGTTCATCGGGTTCAATATAAATATTTGGATCAATTTTTTTATTAGGAATAATTTGTTCGAATGAATTCACATAATCCAAGATACTAAAATATAGTTTATAGAATAAACGCGTATCTTTTTGTTCGATACAAGCATTTGTCTGAGGCTCATTTAATTGGCGCAGCTTTTCATTAAAATGCGCCTGATTCTTCATCTTTTGATACACATCCATACTCAAACCATAATAGTTTGGCAATGCGATTTGTACAACAGCCTTATGATAGCGATTAGAAAGTGGTTTCGAAAATTGATAAAAGAATGGAATCCATTCCATCTTTTCTTCATTGACTGTACCATTTAATAGATGATTAAAGAACTCGTCTTTAAATTGAGTTACATCCAACACTTCTTTCTTTAAAGCTGTAAAGAATTTTTTAATATCCGAATTTGTCGCATCATATCCATGATAAAAAATAGAAATATAACTATCTTGATCTAAAAATTTAGGTTCGAATCTTTCGTGTTGAATACGACTATCTCGAATGCGATCTAAAATTTCATTATAGTCCCAATATACATATTCATTCGCAAAACTATCATCAATTAATCGATAATCTTCTTTTAAATAAGCCCAGAAATTAAAAAGTGCACCTTCAATAATGGATTTATAATGAAAAGAACATGCACTGCATACAGCTTGAATCAATGAGGGTTCAATAATACCGAAAGCACGAATAATACCAAGAATGACAATGGTTGGTTCATCGTTTTCTGCCTTTTGGTCTAAATCAATGTTTTTTACAGCCAATTTTACATTCTTTTTGAATTCTTCTGGCAACTCTTGATCAAAATATAAAAACTTAGTGCTTAATGCCGTTCTTTCAAAGCGATAGCGATCATCCTCTAAATCTTGGTTGCGCAATAATCTTCTTAAAGCTTTTAATTCCCATGTCGTACAAATAGATATTAAATATTCAGGTGTATATGTTTCAATCATGTGTTCAAACATCTCTTTACGAGTCATAGAATCATAGTCAAAGTAATCATTTTGACATATTCTTTTATAAGTTTCAAAAACTTTTTCTTTGCGTAAACGATTTGCGTTTTCTAGTATACGTACCAATGAAACTCCTCCTTTTTTCGTATTATCTAAATAATTATAAACTTTAAATAAAAAAAACACAAAACAATACATTTTGTATTGCCTAAATTCATAAGTTTCCTATAATTATTTTGAGGTGTATTATGGCATTAACAATTGAAAAAGCGCAACAAATACTAGATGATTATTATGATTTAACACATACAAAATATGAGGATGACATTTCGTTGATCCATGCACTAGAGTTTTTAATACAAGAAACAAAGAATCCTGAATATATGGTAGAACTTGGTGGTTGGTATTATGAACAAAGACAGTTTGATTTGGCGGAAGAATATTATTTAATGGCCGCTAGTCTTGAGTATGTAGATGCCTATGAATGTTTAGGATATATCTACTATTATGGTAGAGTCGGTCAACCCGACTACAAAAAAGCATTTTACTATTATAAGCTTGCCAGTGACAAAGGAAATCTAGTGGCTAGCTATAAGCTTGCGGATATGTATAAGAATGGTTATTATGTTTCAAAGGATTATTCGAAATATGTAGAAATCATGAAAAGCTTATATCCAATGATTCAAGGAGCTACAAATACTTTTGATCCGGTTCCTGAAATTTATTCACGACTTGCGAAAATCTATGTGGAAGAAGGTAATGAAGATCAGGCCATACAACTTTTATTGATTGCGAAAGAGTTTCAATCCCAAAGATTGATCTATTCCCAATTCTTTGGAGATTTAACCATCATGAAATATATTGTGAATGATTTATATTCATTGATTCAATTTGATCCTAACTATATGGACTTATTTGACTTATATTATGCCTTACAAAAGCCTTGTAAAGTAGCTATAGAAATTCTTGGTGACGATCATATTATTGAAGCTAAATATGAAGATGGCTTATTCTATATTTGTATGGATGATAAAAACTATGAGGATGTAGACCAATTCTTTTTACATGCCAAAGTCAATGAGGAACCTATATCCACACAATATGTCAATGTGAATTATATTGAGATATTAGATTAAAAAAAGTGGTAATTACTCAAACAAAATGAGTTTTACCACCTTCTTTTTTTTTGCGAAGATTGAAACAATAATTTTTTTTAATATCTCATACATAATTAGGCTGTTTTCACCTTTAACTTACATTTTATGTTAGTAAAGGTGAAATCTAATAAATTTAAAAGACCTGTTGCTTAAATTGAATTTTGAAGATAAAGTCTTCTCCTTCAATCACTTCATATTTCATTTTATAGTTATCTAATAGATTACGAACAATATATAATCCTAGACCATTCCCTTTTGGTTGGGTTGGATCTTGTTTGTTTTGAATATAGAAATAGTCTTGTTCGATTCCAATTTGAATCATACCCTTTTCATACGTATAGTTGATCGCATTACTAATAAGATTCGATAAAATGATATTTAGAGCCGTCTTACCAATATACATTGTTTCATCTTTTACATCATTTTGAATTCTTAATTCCTTTTGGTGAATCAATACATCATATTTTTGAAGTACACGACTTAATTCATTCTTTATACAAACAATTTCTTCATCGTCTTTTAGATTTTCAATGGAATATACCGATAAAATTTGTTGGATACTCTTCGTTAAGTGATCGACCAAATCAATACAATCATCAATATAAACATCTCTATTTTTATATTTACCCACATTGTATTTCATATTTTCTAAGATGATCTTAAGACTTGCCAAAGGCGTTTTTAATTCGTGACTGGCCCCTTTAAAGAAATCGTATTTGATTTTTTCCAATCTTAAAATCTCTTTATTTTTCAATTCTAGATTGGAAATAGAATCTAGAAGTGTTTCATACAAATCATTAATTTGTGCCTTCAATTGACCAATCTCATCATTCGAATCAATTTCTAGACGAGCCTTCTTATCTAATGCCATCATCTGATCGGTTACACGCTTGATTTCAACCACATAATTTTTTATGGATTTGGCATACACAAAAGAGACAATGGCAGAAAAGCATAGGGATAGGATTAATGAGTAAGGAAGAAATTGTAAGCTTAGATTTTTGGCTTGTAACTGCATGTCTGCCGTTGAAACAAATTGGAGGCGAATGGTCTTTCCTGTATCCAGCTTTAATTGTCTTTCCTCAATAATTAAAGAGTTATTAGAACTCTTTAAATCGACATTTAAATCATTCTTGATTTTTACTTCATTCGATGCAGTATTCTTTTTAATAAACGCTTTGATTTCATTGGTGTTGGAATAGAAATCTAAAGCTTGTTCAATATAGTCTTCCGATTTACCATTTAAGTTTTCTGTAATTTCATTGGCCTTAGTATAAATTTCTTCTTTTCTTACATCCAAATAGGTTCTTGGAAAAATCAAATATACAAAGAGATGGATAAATAAGACAATAATAGCGATGACACTGAATGTTTGTATGCATATTTTAGGAAAAATCTTTAAGTTTTTCATGATTTCTCCAATTTGTAGCCCACATTACGAATGGTCGTAATACAATCTAAGCCTAGTTTTTTACGCAATTCTTTAATATATACATCAATAACTCGATCATAAGGAACTTCTTCACTATCTTTCCAAACATGATCTAATATTTGTGCTCTAGTTAAGGCAATCCCTGCATTATCTAAAAGATATTTTAATATCTCTAGTTCTTTGGCATTGATATCCATCGTTTTACCATCTATTTTCGCCGTATAGCTTTTGAAGTTCACACAAACATTTTTATATGCAAAAATATCCTGCTTCTGTAAAAGCGCGTCAATACGAGCTTTTAATACGGGTAGTGAAAATGGTTTTTCAATATAGCCATCGGCCAAGTTTGTATAGGCATCAATTTTGAATTCTTCATTGCTGAAAGCCGTTAAGATTAAAACGGGTAAATCACTTTCTTTACGAATTTCTTTTAATACATCCAATCCATTGATATATGGGATTTGAATATCCAATATCACCAAATGAATATCTGTATTAAACTTTTCCAATGCCTCTTTACCATCTTTTGCCTGGATAATACTATATCCAGACTCCGATAGAAATTCACTTAATCCTTCGCGAATCAGTGTATCATCTTCCACTACCAATATTTTCATCATTCTTCCTCATTCATTAATTCTTTACAGTTCTTGTTTAACAAGTGTGTGGTAGCCACAACAAGTGCGACTAACATTACAATTGACATAAATATAATAACATACATCATATATTTTGGTTCAACATGAGCATCAATATGCGTCAACATCTTATTAAAGCCATCCACTTCAGCTCCACCGCCAAGTTGGTTTGAGGCAGATTCTTTTGCGATTTGTTTGGCAACACCAGTGCTTACTTGATTCAATACTTTTGTGCCTAGACCTGATGCAGTTTTACTAGCGATAAAGTACGCAAAGATGTAGGCAGGAATGGTTACCATACATAGTTCTAGAACAAACTGAATAAAAATCTTCGTTTTAGAAATACCTAAAGCCATTAAAATTGCGATTTCTTTTCTTCGTGCATTCATCCACATGAGCAACAATAAAGTAACAACAATCCCCGCAAAAATCAAAGATCCAATAAACATTTTATTTGCGACACTATACATACCACTTATTGATTTTTGTAGAGCCGGATAATTGGATGTACTTTTTACCAGTACATACGCATTCCAGTTAATATCTAATTTCCTTAGATTTTTAATAACTTGATCCAAATCTTTATTTCCCTTCACAAAGAATGTGGCATCTTGATATACTGCTGTTTTTTCTGTATTGCCATAGACTTTGGCAGCCGTATCCAAATCCGTGATTAGATTGTTTTCATATAATTCTTGTGCTGCTGCAACACCACCCTGATTATGACCATCAAATAAACCCTTAATGGTTACTTCCACTGTTTCGTCAGCCCCCTTTTCATTATCTGCATCATAGATATTTGAACGGAGTAATAGTTTATCTCCCACTTTTAAATGATTCTTTGCCGCTAAATCTTTATGCATTAAGATTTGATGTTTATCCTTACTATTTAAATGTTTGCCCTCAACTAATTTATAGGCACCCGATACAAATTTTGTTTCTTTTTTTGATTCATTCACCCCAGTAAGCATCACGGTCGATTTAAATTTAGTAAGACGCTCTTCATTTTCATTTGAAGTTAAAATAATATCATGATCGACTAAGTCAGCTACACTATTGATTCTTTTCACATATGAATCAATGTCTTTTGAAGAACAAATCTTTTCAATGTCCTTTCCCTTAACATTGCCCGCACCTCTAGGCGTGCCAAAATTGACTTGACGATTAATTTCCATTGTAAAACTATTGGTAATCGAGCCTAATGATGTATTGGACGCTTTGTTTGTCGCATCTTTAATAGAGAGTCCGACTAAACAAAGGCTTGACATAATTACAACAACAAGAAATAGAATCATTGACTTCGCACTTTTTCGAGTTACATATTTAAATGCATTCTTAAACATTCTATTTCCCCCTCTTCTTTAACTTTTTATCTTTTAATTCATAGACAATATCAGCGGCATCCGCTACCTCTTTACTATGTGTCACAACAATCACACACTTATTTCTTTCTTTAGCGCGAGCCTTTAAGATATCAATAATTTCACTAGCCGTATCGCTATCTAGATTTCCTGTTGGTTCATCTGCCAAGATAATAGGTGCACTGCTTGTAAGGGCACGGGCAATCGCAACTCTTTGTTGCTGCCCTCCCGATAGTTTCATTACACTACGATTGATTTGGGATTGTTCAAGTCCTAAATCTAAAAGAATGGAAGGCGAAGCTTTAGAGTTGACTAAGCGTACATTTTCTAATGGTGTTAAATAATCAATTAAATTGTAATTTTGAAACACAAGACAAATATGATTCTTACGATGATTTGTATATCCCGTTTTTGAAATATCTACTCCTTCAAATAAAATTTCACCAGAGTCTGGCTCATCAAGTCCAGCTAATAAAGATAATAAGGTTGATTTACCAGCTCCTGATTTTCCAATAATCGCATAGAATTTTCCGCACTCAAAGTTTTGATTTACTTCAAATAAAATATGTTCTAATTTTGTGTAACCATACGTTACATCTTTTATTTCTAATATACTCATTATTTATTTCTCCTAACTCAATTTTGATAATATTTCCCTTGGCTTTTTAATCATGATCATAAGGCTCGCAATTAGTACAGAAACGATAATAATACTCATCAGCAAGCCATAACTTAATGTGAAGCATAACGCATTATGTTTGATTACACTATAAGCACATAGAATGATTCCTGATGGAATCGATATAAATACAAGTTCGAATATAAACTGGATGATGATTTCTACCTTGCTTTTACCTATAGACAACATGATACCAATTTCATGGATGCGATCTCTTAGCCATAGAACTAAGACCAAAGATAAGACAACAAGCCCACACACAATGATAGAACAAGATAGAATCTGAATCATGTGATTCATACTTTGTATAGATTCTAAAGACGATTGATAGGCATTTTTATCTTTAGACACAACATATTCACTTGAAGGATATAAGGATTGAACTTGTTTTAAATGATTTGAATCTATAGTCAACTTAGTAACCATCTTAGTATCCAGAGAATTATAATCCACAAACATAGTATTCTCACTTAAATCGGATGATAAACCTGTATAGGTTTCATGTTTCTTACCTGCAAAGATGCCTTTAATGGTATAAGTATGAGAATTCAAAACTATTGTATCCCCTATTTTTAAATGATTCTTCTTAGCTAAATCCGAATGAATAAGAATAGAGTTTCTATCCTTAGAATCAATATTTTTTCCGGAAGTTAAAGTAAACACGCCACTACGAAATAAAACATTTTTTGAAGTGTTATTAGTTCCAATTACTGAAACCACATTCTTATATTCTTTAGGCAAAGAATCCAGTGTTACACCCTGCTTAATAGTAACAACCTTAGCTTCTTTTAATTTAGAAACAAATTCATATTCATACACAGAATTTTCAAAAGATGTATGTTCAAATTCAGAACCATCCTTTTTTTGTACCACGATTGAACTATGACTTGCAGAATATAAAGATCGTTCTAATTGTGCGTTGTATGAAAGTATACTCAAACATTCATAAAGACTGATCAGGATAACCATAAGTATCAAAAACAAGATACCCGTTCTTACTTTTTTTCTTGTGATATATGCATAAGCATTATGTATCAAAACAACCAACTCCTTATCCGACACTATATTAGCAATCATTTATGAAATGTGTATGAAATGAAGTTATGAATTTTAAAAAATTAACCCCAAATGAATACCTATAATAAAGATACAGAAAGACCACTGGATAAAGTAGTTCCTCTAAGTTTATCTAATGTAAAGACACTAGTTTAATCCTTTGCGTTTGGTGAACTAGTGTCTTTTACATTTTTCTATAATCAATAATGTAATTTTTAGTAATTAAACTAAGACTCTTATATAGATAAATATACATAGAACACATCAAAGTAATAATTCTTTGAGAAATCAAGATGTAATCCTTTTCATTCAAAGGGTAGCCATTACTACATCCAGTCGCCAACCTCTATTATAAATCAATTTCAATTGTTTCTATTTCAGTGAATTAGACAAGATTAGTCTTGACTTTTATATATATCAATTGTTTAATATTCATACAGAAAGACTACTGGATACAGTGGTTCCTCTGAATTATTCTAATGTATAGACACTAGTAATCCGTTGGCTTTGGGTGAACTAGTGTCTTTTACATTTTTCTATAATAATCAATGTGATTTTTAGTAATTCAACTAAAGCCAATAAAACCATGGCAACATCAATGTATAGATAAATATACATACAACACGTCCTCCTGCAAAAAAATCGAAGGATCTGCCGAGAACTCAAGCAGATTTCTTTTTTTAATTCAGAGGGTTCACCGTTACTACATCCAGTAGCCAGTTTCTATTATAAAGATTCAATGTGAAATTATTGTGAATTCCACTAAATTTGTAACGATTGTTCCTATTTGATCTAAAACGCCTTATTTTCGTTGGATTAGATAAGGTTAGTCTTGACTTTTATATATATCAATTGTTTAATATTCATACAGAAAGACTACTGGATACAGTGGTTCCTCTGAATTTATTTAATGTCAAAAGACACTAGTTTAATCCTTTGGGGAAGGTGAACTAGTGTCTTTTACATTTTTCTATAATAAACAATGTGATTTTTAGCAATTCAACTAAAGCCATTAAACAAATAGCGACATCAATGTACAGATAAATATACATACAACACATCCTCCTACAAAATCGGAATCTTTGAGAACTCAAGATATCATCCTTTTAATTCAGAGGGTTCACCGTTACTACATCCAGTAGCCAATTTCTATTATAAAGATCCAATGTGAAATTATTGTGAATTCCAATACATTTGTAACGATTGTTCCTATTTGATCTAAAACGCCTTATTTTCGTTAGATTAGATAAGGTTAGTCTTGACTTTTGAATGATATTAAAATAGAACCCTCAACAAAGAGGATTCTACTTACTCAATATATGTTTTAATACTTCTTCCATTTTTTGAAAGTCAATTGGTTTCGTTATATAATCATTCATCTTTACATCAAATGCTTTTTTCTTATCTTCCTCAAACGCATTGGCAGACATAGCTATAATTGGAATATTGGCCTTTTCAGGTTGCAAAAGACGTCGAATACAATGTGTCGCCTTATAGCCATCCATGTTTGGCATTTGAATATCCATTAAAATCAAATCGTATGTATTGGCAGGTTGATGTTGGATTTCATTCACACAAAGAATTCCGTCTTCTACAGCTTTAACTTCAAAACCCATTTCACTAAGAATTGTGGTTGTGATTTCAGCATTTAATTCGTTATCTTCGGCTAATAAAATTCTTTTACCCACAAAATTAATATCAAACTCATTTGAAGATTCGATATTACGGTTTGTATAATCTTTATTCGCAATCTTATGTGGAATAGTAATCGTAAAAGTACTGCCCTTACCAAGTTCACTTTCTACTTCAATACTACCATTCATTAAGTCTACAAAGTTTTTGACAATAGCCATACCAAGTCCTGTACCTGGAATTTTAGATAGAGTTGTATTTCTTTCACGTGTAAATAATTCAAATAAAGATGGCAAGAATTCTTCACTCATTCCAATACCTGTATCTGTAACTTTAGTTTGAATCAATACATAGCCTTCTTTATCATAAGGAAGTTCTTTTGTATCGATTGTTACCTTACCACCAGCAGATGTATATTTGATTGCATTACTGATTAGGTTAGATAGAATTTCCTGCAACTTTGTAGAATCAACAATAATATGTTTGTGTTCGACATTCATAATTATGTTTAATTCAATATTCTTTCTTGAAGCCTCTGCTGCAAATGCACTACAAACAAGTTGAGTAATATTCCCAACAACTTCATAATTTTCATCCAATTCCATCTTACCACTTTCAACACGAGCCATATCCAATACATTATTAATAATTGAAAGTAATAATTGACTCGATTGTTCAATCATTTCTTGATAATGAATCAGCTTTGGATTTGTCAATTCCTTCTTCATTAATTGTGAATATCCAACAATCGCATTCATCGGTGTACGAATGTCATGCGACATATTAAATAAGAATATGGATTTGGCCTCATTGGCCTTTTCAGCCTTGATCTTTTCTTGGCGTAAAGCCTCCTCTTGTTCTAACTCACGCTTCTTTTCTTCCGTAAAATCACGATTTGCTAGCAATACACTCACAACACGACCGTTCTCATCATATTTTTGGGGTACAATCATAGAAAGTATCCAAGTTCCATCTGTCCTTTCACAAGTATGGAATAAGGAATTCTTTCCTTCAAGACGTTTTGCGATGGTCTTACTATCATAAAATTCAAAACTACTCTTTCTAAATGGTTTTGCAATCAAACGATTTACTTGCTCTAATAATATATTATGATCCATCTGAGTATAGCGTCCATTTAAGCCGGGAATATTATTTCCTTTAATTAATTCCACATCACCTGTCTCTAGATTAATCAAACAAATATAGGAATACCCAGCCGATAATGCCTCAACTTCATGTCGAGCTTGTTGCACCTGTTTACCTAAAGTAATTGGAAACTCTTCATCTTCCAATTGTTCTTTATCCGGAATCGAATGATGAATATGAAGCACCTTCCATTTTCCATCCCTAACTCCATAAATAATAGTAAAGCGAGAATCCAAATGTATAATTGTAACTTCTTTATCATAAAGACCATAAATTTTAACAGATCCATACACAAAGACACATTGATCATCCACAATATTTTCTTCAATTTCTAAATCTTTAAATTCAAAATGAATATTTTTTCTTTTCTCCACATCAAACTTGAAAGAATTTAAAAAGTGCTCAATATCTTTAAAGAATTCTTGTTTTCCAGTTCCAATAACACTTGCATTTGAAGCCAAAAAATCCTGAATCGCAACTTCGCTCAACGTATCCGATCCTAGATATGTTTCTAACAAATTTTTAGTGATTAATTTAAAATCCATCATAACACTAACCCCACAAACAAAAGGCATTATCTCAAATCAGATAATGCCATATTCTAAAATTAAAACTGATTTGAAAAGATATATCATTACTTATATGATACCACAAATCTAGCCTAAATTATTAATACTATCATCAATATCATCAAGTTTACTAAATATATCTTCTAAAGATCCATCACTATATTCATTTCCACGAATATCATCCAGTTTTTCATTCATTGTTCTAAGTTCATCTAAAATCTCATTTAATAAATCAACTACTTCATCCATGATTCGTCACCCCCATATATTTCTTCCATCTTCTTAATACATCTTTTAATGGCTCATCCAAATATACATAAGCCTTTTCTTTCATCTCTTCCGGTATACCATAAGCTGCTTCTGCAATACTTCCTGTAATTGCCGCAATCGTATCACTATCTCCACTAATCGAAATCGCATTTCTAGAATTATTTTAAAATATATAGTATCATACATACAGAGACTAACTTGTGATGGATAAAGCTGGGCTGGCTGTGCCAGTAAGATGTTAATCGTGATGCCAATGCTTGTGGGGTTAGTTTTTTTCTTTTTATACTAACTTCATTTCTTCAATCGCATGTAACAAATCATCTTTTTTAAATGTAATCAAATCCTTATCGGATATTTCATTTAAACTAGCCAAACGATTCGAATGTGCCTTTTTACTCTTATCAAACAAGTTACGCATTTCTCGGCCATTCGCAAAATTATCTGGCTTGTGATTACATAATTCATTTAAATAAGATTTTAATGTATCTTGAGCTTCTAAATCCATTCTAAAATCATTTTGTTCACACAACAATCCAAAAATCATAAATAATTCTTCTTCAGAATAATCATCAAAATGAATATATTCATTAAATCTAGATTTTAATCCAGGATTTGATTGTAAGAAAGATTCCATTGGCTCATCATATCCAGCAACAATCACAATAAATTCATCACGATGATCTTCCATGGCCTTTAATAAAGTATCAATGGCTTCTTGACCAAAATCATTTTCACCCTTAGCCAAAGTATAAGCTTCATCTATAAATAGAATACCACCCATAGCTTCATCAATCTTTTCCTTCGTTTTTAATGCTGTTTGTCCAACATATCCAGCAACAATCTCACTACGATCCACTTCAACCAATTGACCCTTTTCTAAGATTCCTAGTTCCTTATAGATTTTAGATAATAATCGCGCTATCGTTGTCTTTCCCGTACCAGGATTTCCCTTAAATACTAGATGCTTAGAAGTATTAGAAACTTTCAAGCCTTTGCTTTTACGAAGTGCATCTATTTTCAGCTCATTAATGATTGAATGCACCTGTTGTTTTACTCCATCCAATCCAATCATGGAATCCAATTGTTTTTGAAGATCTGCTAAAGATTCTTCAGACTCAACATCAATTTCATCCTGAATCACTTCTTCTTTAACTTTATCAACAACTAAAGGTTTCTCTTCTTGTTTAATATCCAATAATTTAATGTATTGAATAAAATAATCCTTTACAATATCCTTCTTATCATTCTTATTAAACAAATAATAACGACCCAGTTCATACACAAATTGTGCATACAAAACTTTTACAATAGGCATTAAATTTAATGTTTGAAAATCAGAAAACCAAGAATGAACAGAAACGCTATCATTCAATTTTTCTTTAGAACCAAGAAACACTTTATTAAAGTAATCCATACGAAGATCTGCATGATCTAAAGATATGATTTCTATAAACCCAGCAATATTATTTAAAACAACTTGTGTAACGTTTAAATGACCACCATCTTTATCAATCAATTCCTGCTCTTTTGAACATGCTAATAATAATTTAGCTAATGATTGTTTTACATCTATATCCATAATTACAACCTTCTTTATGCATATTGAATTTGATTATGCAACGAATCATATAATTTTGATGCATCCTCACCCTCAATACCATTAAACATCTCAGAAATTTCTTTTTCCAATTCATTGTGAATTTCTTCATTCGTCTTTTCATGAAATACATTCAATAAGGATGTATCTTGAAGAGTTAAAATAATTTCTTGATTATCAATCACTTCTTGTTTTTGATCTTGAACTTGTTCTAAGAACTCATTATAATACGTATCCATTTCATCCGTATTTAAACCTAAATCAAAAATGCCATGATCTTGTAACAATTCAACAAACCAAGATTGAGTTAGAGTGTCATACAAACTCATCCACTTATTGTGAGATGTATGCCATACTTCATCACCACTCAAAATATCTTTATAGTTAAAATAATATTGTTCATCAAAGAAACGCAATGAAGCTGTATACATTGAAAGCATCATAAATACAGTAAGAATCATATTGTCCTTATTATCAATTAAATCGGATTTTAAAGAATCAATCATCATATCCAAGACGACATATAATGAATCCACTAACTTACGCATTTGTTCTTCACTATAAGGCTTTTGTTTCTTACGACAATCCAACATATCCTGATAGTCACTAATTACCTTATTGTATTCAGCTTTAATATGAAGTTCAGTCCCTTTATTTAAAGTCTGTTGAACCTTTTCAATCGCACCAACAATCTCTTCTTCCATGGAATTTAACTTCTCATACAGAATCGCAAAAGTAGCCCAAGTCGAAACCAAATTCACACCATCCAAAATTAGTGCAATATTTTGAATCTTAGATAAATTCTTTACCATTTTCAAATTCTGATTTAATAACTTAGAATTCTTTTGAACCGCCTTTAAAACTTCTTTTGCAGCTACCTGTTGTTCAGCTTCTTTAAAAATATTATCTAAAGCCACCTTATAGAATTTCTTAAAACGCTTATTCTTTTGACGAACTACAATTTCCATAAAATTCTTATCATTCAAGAATTTACGCAATTCCTCTATTGTTCGTATTACTTCAATTTCATCCATACCTATTCTCCATCCTTCAATTTGTATAAAAGCAATGTCAAAATCAATAAAATACAAGAATCCATACTATATGAATTATGGAAATCAAAACGAGGCTTACGCTTATTAATTCCAATTGCTGGAACGGTTTCTCTGCGAATAAAAGTAAGAATCGTATCCATATCCAAACATTCTTTAGATAAATCAAAATCAGAGATCAACTTCGAATGATTTTTAGTAACCGCCATATATAAACACATCATAATGCGCGTATAATCTATCAAATCCTGAAAGTTCACTTCTTTAGATTTACTAATAGAAACCGCCTTTTCATAATACTTCTGTGCACGCGTCTTCTGTTTCGATGTTTCAATCTGTGATTCTAAAATCTCATTCAAACATTTAAAATAACTTTTGATCAACCTATTAAAATCACACTTATTCATTAGTTCAACCATCCTGAAATGATCATATAGCTTCTCAGCCATAATTTCCTTAGTTATATGATTCAAGAACTGAAATTTTATATAAGCATTTAAATCTATCAAAACACAATCACTAGTCACATCACTATAGTCTAGCCATGTTGATTCTACAAACTCTTTTGGTTTCATATCCTATTTCTCCTTTTGATTTTTTTCTATTGAAATAATTCAATATCGCTTTGTGTCCCAAACGAATTTTTACTTGTTCAACTTTCCATTCTTCACCACAAACAATTGCTTTAAAACTTAAATAATTTTTTTAAAATCTTCTTTATCTATTTCTAAAGCTGTTGAATACCGAAGATTTTCATAACAAGTTGGACAACAAATGAACTCAAAAACATCTTCGCTATCTTTATATTTATAAAGTCTCATCCCTGTTAATTCAGTGTGCACTTTTGCACCACAAAGAGGACACCTTCTGGCATATCCGCCAATTACTTTATCCTTAACGTGTTGTGGTTTACACATAAAATCTTTCACACTATTAAAATTATTATAATCTAAAGTGCTTGCTTTGTTTGTTACGATACTTTCATCTAGTGAATTATACTCAATTGTATATGTATATTCAAAATTCTATCTGGTATATTTTTCTGCTGTCCTTGTAATACTCAATGATAATGAGAAATTATCTAAGAAAAATTTCTTTAAGCAATCAACAACATCATGCTCAGAAGTTATGTTTTCGTTAATTAATAGAACATTTTGGTCTTCTAAACTAAAAGGAATTACTTGTCCTTTTATTGCTACTCCTCCTATAAAGTCATTTAATTAACACTAATTATAATTCGCATTATTATTAATATTATCTATAACGCTCTTAATCTCCATCCAAGTTTGAATATCATTTCCAAACAAATCTGCAACAGAACCTTTATCTGTAAATGGTGATTGTTGTAAAACACTCATATCTTTCATTAAACCATTTCTTACAATATATTCTACAATTTGATTTACAAAATAGATTTGTTCAGAATTAAGATTTCTTTCATCTAAATATTTAGAAAAAGCATCTTTGGCAGCATTCATATCCAAGCCAACAATTTCTCGAACAAATTCGCAGATAGGCTTTTCTCCTACTTCTGAATAATAGTCTTTCTTAGAACCTAATTCTTTCCATAAGATATTTTCTAAAGAAACTAAATCTGTACTACTTAATGGTTTGTTTTCTTTGATTTTCAAAATCACAGGATTATCTTTTTGATGTTGGCGAATATAATACTCAATTTTAGATTTATAATTCTTTAAATCATCATTCTCTAATTCTGAATCATTAAATTGAACATCTAAAATATCATCTTCAAAATTAGTTTCATAAGATAATCCTTGTCTTGGAATATATTTAATTAAATCTCTTAATCTTAAACGAATATTTTCAAATTCATCTATACCACTATATTCTAAATAATTCGTATTTAAGATAGCATGAATAATTTCGCTTTCCTTTTCAATTGCAGGAATATTCGATACTTTAGATAAACCTGTTACCTTTTTTAATAAATCTTTAATTCTACGCTTACTCTGTTTCTCAGCCAAATGAGCTAATTCAATACCATACATTAAAGCATCAAATCGCACAGCACTTACCTCATCTTCATCTGGTAAGATTAGTGGTGCTAATTCTTGACGCACCATCAAACAATCTTCATAAGTAAGCATTTGATAATGATCTGGATTCGAATAGAGATCCACATATTTTAAATGTTGTCTAACATCAAAACGATTACGATCCAGCTCTTTTACTTTACTAACCATATAATCGACAAGTTCTTTACGCCATTTTTTTAATTCATCCGTTTGATAATTCAAAGCTTGTAATTTATAAGCAATCTCAAACTTTAATGCAAAAACAGCTCCCTGTACTGCAAGCATATTCGGTGTTGCACTTCCTGTCTTCATTCTGAAAAATTCAAAATTACCACAGAAATCAAAAATCAAGAACTTATCTTTATCTTTTCCATCTAAAAGTCCAGGACATAATCTTGTTCCACGACCAATCATTTGCCAAAATTTAGCCTTACTCATTACTTTTTTAAAGAAAATCAGATTCACACATTCAGGAACGTCAATACCAGTGTCTAACATATCAACTGAAATCGCAATTTGAGGTAATTTTTTTGGATCAGAAAACTGGTCAATTAACGTCTGAGAATAGTTGATTTTATTATCAATGACTTCTGCATAACCTTTTAATTCAGGATAATCCTTATTAAAAATTTCTAGAATAAATTCTGCATGCTTATGATTTTTCGCAAAAATAATTGTTTTACCAATTTTTTGCCCATAATCAATACGAATACCATATTTAAATAAAGTTGCTAATACCTTACGCACTGTATCTTTATTAAAAACATATTGGTTTATAGCTGAAGCACTAATAACTTCTGGAACATTCCCCTCTTCATCGACAAATGTTTCTTCATACTCTTCTTTTTCATCATTATCCAATTCATCCCAATGAATTCCATTCTTCATAAATTCTGTAGAACATTCTATAGATTTATAATCAACTAAAAATTCATCTTTTACAGCCTGAGCTAATTCATAACCATATGTTGGAATTCCATTTTCTAATTCAAAAACTTCATATGTATTCTTATCAATTTCATCTTTAGGCGTTGCAGTTAAACCAACTAAAGGTGCATCAAAATATGAAAATATATCTCTATACTTGTTATAAATAGATCTATGCGCTTCATCACAAATAATCAAATCAAAATGCCCGCAAGTAAATAATTTCTTGCCTTCATCCTTAATCGTATCTATACAACCAATCATTGTTTGGTAAGTCGAAAATACTGCATGTGCATTATAATTTTCCTTATCTTCCACTAAATTTGTAGCCGAGAGGTCCGGCAACAAATTCACAAAACTACGTTTTGCCTGTGTAACTAAGGAGTTACGATCTGCCAAGAATAAAATATTCTTTATCCAGCCATTATTTAATAGCACATCAACTAAACTAATAACCGTTCTGGTTTTGCCTGATCCAGTAGCCATGACTAATAAAGCTTTTCTTCTATTCCCCTTATCAAAGGCTTCACATACAGCACGAACTGCAGCTTCCTGATAATAACGACCAGCTATATTCTTATTAATCGCAATATAATTCAAATGAGATTTTGTTCTTCTCAAATTAAAATACTTTTCTAAATCACGTTTTGAATAAATACTCGATACTCTTCTTTCAGGATAATCATTATCTATTATGCGTGTTTCAAAGCCATTCGTAATAAAGATTACTGGTCTTCTTTTATATTTCTTCTCTAATAAATCCGCATACAATTTTGCTTGTTGTCTTCCTACCGCAGGATCTTTACAACTTCTCTTAGCTTCAATTACCGCTAATGGAATATTCATATCATCATATAGAACATAATCCGCATAGCCAACTTCAGACTTGTTAGGCATACCTTCAAGTTCAACTTCATTAATCCAGTCTTTGCCTTCAACCCATCCAGCATCCATCAACATGGCATCAATATATAATTTACGTGTTTTAAATTCAGATAAATCTAATGGTTTTGAAACATATGTCTCTTGTTGTTGAACACGACGAGAACTCAATTCCTCTTTCAAAGATTTATTTTCAGCAATCAAAGCCTCTAAATCAACATCAGGAACCACTTTAACAGGAGCCACTTCCTCTTGTTCTAATAATGATTCGTCAAATTCTCTTTCTTCGTAATTATCACCATAACAATACGCAATAAAATCAGTAAAATAGAACAAATTACGTAAACATATTTTGGCAATACTAGCCGTTTTTGTTGTTGAAGTATGAACTGCTTCATTCCCATATCGCCGGATAAACTCTATTCGTTTCCAAATATCATCATCCATAATTGATTTAAAAGCTCGTGTATTCATTAATGTATGCAGATTATCCTGATACGGAACATCTAAATCTGCATCTACTGAATACATCCATTTAATCCCTGCCTCTAATGCACGTCTACAATTGATAATACACGTACTAACATCAATTTTATACGTTTTCTCTGCAACAATAGCTATATCTACAAAGCTATCAAAATCTTTTTCTTTCTTTAAATAATCGAAGTTAGTCATATACTACCTCTCTTTCTAGTTCTATTATACTCTTCTTAATATCAAACCTTGATTTATCGACCTGATGCACAAAGTCAGCAAACTGCAGTTGAAGTTCAAGAGGCGGTACAATAATTAGTACTGCTCTTTCATCATCCTTGGTTATCGTTTTTGTAACTGCGCCTCTAACATATTGTTGAATTTCTCTTTGTCCATAATCAGATGTTAGAAGATAATATATAAATATGTTGTTAATTCTTTCATCGTACCTAAACATAAAAGCATTTCTGCCTAAAGATGCAGGCATGGTAAGTTTGGGTATTATGTATATTTTTCCCGCACTGCCAATCTTATTCATGATGATTTCGCCCCCAAAAATCTTTGACTTTGAAAGCAATTCATAAGCCTTTTCATCTATATACTTTATTGAAGACTTGTCACCTGATTCCAAATCAGTAGTACGCACCATCCAAGCATAATTAGGCTCATCATACATCACCACACCACTATCCAATGCCTTGTAACTACCATTAGAACTGAAATCAGTTAATAACGATAAGTACTCTCCCATCGGTGCCTTTGTAAATCCCTTTTCGTTAATTTGTGGATCCCCAAACATCTCTATAAATCGGGCTTTGATTAAATCATCAAATTTTTGAAGTTGTATTTTGTACAACGTAATTACTGATTGTACATAATCTAACCGATTCACTATTTTTTTCTGTGTTGAAATGTCACCATCGATTTTAACGACAAACTCACCAAATTGCTTTTTATTTATTATTGGCACAACCGGAGCATTAGCAATTGCTTTTAGTTTTACTTTAGAGTTTTGCAAACAATAGCACAAATATTTTGTATCTATGTTTTTATTAGGAATAATTGCATTTATTTGTTGATTAAAGGCACATTCCCTAATTTTTACAATTCCTATCTTAGCTATACTACCTATGCAAGTTACCAGGATGGAGTTTTCATTTACAATTCTAGCTTTTTTTCTTGCGTTTTCAGAAATATATTCGTTTGAATCTAATAGTTCTGTAATTTCATCTTCTGCAATTACATCTGGCTTAATAAAACAAATGTCAGGAGAGTTCCAAAAATTAGTGTCACTTTTACTTGGAGTGTTGCCAGTAATTATTTCGCCAATTTCATTTAAACTTACTTCCATAATCTCTACAAATCCGAATTTAGCTTAACGTGGGTTATCATATGTTGTATTTAAGCAACGAATTTTCTATGAGATTCTTTAACATTATTTTGATTTACCATTGCATAATGCATTGTAGTATCTATTTGAGAATGCCCTAATAAACTTTGTACTTGTTCTATAGGCATGCCTTTATCGATAGCTTTAGTAGCAACTGTTCGCCTGAATTTATGTGGATGAACTTTATTAATACCTAGTTTTCTACCTAATTGACGAAGCCTAATCTCGACTCCACTAATGTTTAATCTGTCATGTGGTGCATCTAATGAAACAAATAATGCTACATTATCATCATTTCTAGAATTAATATAATTTCTTAAATGAATCTTTGTTCGGGCATCAAAATAAACCGGTCTTTCTTTATTACCTTTACCAAAGACAACACACTCTCTATTTTCAAAATCAATATCATTTATATTTAATCTAACTAGTTCTCCCACACGCATACCAGTAGATGAAAGTAGATCAATAATTGCTAAATCCCTTAGATTATTACAATTATCCCTCAACAATTCTAAAGTTTCATCTGAATATGTTTCTTTAATAACTTTATCCGTCTTTATTTTATGAATTCTTTTCATTGGACTTTTCAAAATATAATTTTCTTCTTCCAACCAAGAAAAGAAACTACTTAAATTTCTTCTAATGTTATCAATACTTGCTTTGGAACAATTATTAATCTTCTGATATTCAGTCAAATACATTCTTAGATCATCTGTTGTTAAATGGGTTACATTCTTAGTTATCATTGAATCCATTTTAATTAAAGTAGAATAGTAATACTTAGTAGTTCTTTCACTACATCCTTCTATTTCTTTAGCAGCAATAAATTTATTTATAAGTTCTATATTCGTAAATTCACTAATATGAATATTTGTATCTTCAATGACTTTTATTTCTACTTTATCCAAACAACGACATAATACAGTATGTAAAGTATCCAATTGAGAATTATCTAAATAATTCAATAATGACTGTTCTATTTCTTGTATGATTGTATTTTTCATGTTAATAACCTCCATTACCAACATCTCTACAACCATAATTTTTATCTATCTTATCCAAAATATTCTTGCATCAAACTATCATATAATTGCTGTGTTTTTTCTAATGACTTCTTAACTTCTTCCCTTGATTTATCGACTTGTTTAACAAAGTCTGCAAACTGCTGTTGAAGTTCTATTGGTGGTATATAAATTGGTATTCCTTGTAACTCTTGAGCATTTATATTAGCCTGATTTACTGCACCTTTTGCTATTGTTCGTAGATGTAATTTCACTTCATCAGTATTCATATACATTGAAAAAAATTTTGGAACTATGGTCTCTTTTAATCTGATTCTAATTATATATCCAGCAATAACCATATCTTCATCAAAATCAAAATCTGCTGTTTTTCCAATTAAATCTAAACTATTGGTTCTATTAAACAATACATCTCCTTTTCTTACGACACATTTTTCTAATTCATCATTATCTAAACTGATAAACTTTAAATCTGTTAAATCAAATCGTCCATCATATGTTAAATTGTTCATACGTAAATATTTATATTCACCATTCTCTACAGATGGTTTACTGGTCCCATATTTAACCTCATTTACTACATTTTTAATTTGTCTAGATTCCCAGTTCATGTTATTTATAAATGGCCTGCCAAACATCTCTATAAATCGGGCTTTGGTTAATGAATCAAATAATTCTAATTCTCTATTTAACTTTTCTATGTTTTCCGTTATTGTATCCAGATGAGAAACAATTTTTTCTTGAGTGCTTAAGTCTGGAACTTTGCTAACATTTATCTCTTCAATATATTTCTTATTTGTATGCTTCAATCCAGCACCTTTGAATCCAGCTTCCAACACACTCATATGTGATTTAAAGAAATAGTATAAATATTTACATTTTATTTTAGAATTAGGAAATAGCACTAAGCAATCCGTTGAGACACTAAATTTCCCATTATAATAATGAAGCGTCGCATTACCACCAGTTCCCATAATAATAGCTTCTTTATCAAATTGAAAATCTGTATAACGTTTATTTTCATCTGCGCTCGAAGTAAAAAATAAATATTTAGCATTTTCAACAGCTTCTCCAGCTTTTATTCTTGATTTTGGAGCATATGAACATAGGTCCTTAATTTTCATTCGCTTCTACAAATCCGAATTTATCATTCAGATTCTTCCTCCTTTCCTTCATTCAATAAAGCCTTTAACTCGGCCAAGTTCTTATCAATTTCTCTATTTAAAGCTTCAATATCGGCTAAAATCTCACTTGTTGGTGGATATTCTACCTTTTCATAGACAACCTCTTTATATTTGTTAATAGATAAATCATATTCATTATCAATAATCTCTTGCTTATCAACCAAGAAGCTTTGTTCAGTACGCTTTCTATCTACTTCTTTATTTAGATTCTTAAATCTTTCCAAAATGTCTGGAATATCATTTTCTTTTACTGGAGCACGTTTATCATCTAACGAGAATCCATCAGCTTTCATATCATAGAACCAAACTTTGTCAGTTCCACCATGACCAGTCTTTGTGAAAATTAAAATTCCTGTTGATACACCAGCATATGGTTTAAATACACCTGATGGCATAGAAATAACAGCTTCGAGGCGATTATCGTCAACAATAGCTTGTCGAATCGCTTTGTGTGCTTTACTAGAACCAAATAAAACTCCATCCGGAACAATACATGCACATCTTCCGCCGACTTTTAACATACGAATAAACAATGCTAAGAATAATAATTCAGTTTTCTTAGTTTTCGCAATCTTTAATAAGTCTGATGAAACAGAATCATAATCTAAAGACCCTTTAAATGGCGGATTGGCTAAAATCATAGAATATTTATTGTTATCTGTATTTTGATCGGATAAACTATCACGATATTCAATATTTGGAAATTCAACACCATGCGTCATCATATTCATTGCTCCAATACGAAGCATAGTTCTGTCCATATCAAAACCATTAAACATATGATTCATAAAATGATCACGATTCTGTTTATTCATCAAAATGTCATTTCTATATTTGTCCATTAAATAATCACTAGCAACAACCAAGAATCCGCTTGTACCACATGCCGGATCACAAATCAATTCTTGAGGTGTTGGATTCATTAATTCAACCATCATACGAATAATATGACGAGGCGTTCTGAACTGTCCATTACGTCCTGCTGAAGCAATCTTAGACAATAAGTATTCATATACATCGCCACGAATATCCATACTTGTAGTTTTATCCATTAAACTATAAATCTCATCCAAAGAATCGATGACCTTAGATAATACTAATGCAGTTGGTATTTTAAAAATCGCATCATCCATATATTTAGAATATGCACTATCCTTATCACTATGTAAAATCTTTATAAATGGAAAAACCCATTCCAGCATAATTTCATATTGTTTATTCGCAGGATAATCATGGAACGTAGACCATTTCAATTGATTTCCATCAATACTACGCTCACCAATCATTACCTCATCCGCAAATATACTTGTATAAGGTATTCCAAGCATATTGGATTCCTTTGCCTTTTTATTGTCTGCAACATCCAAATCACGTATAAACATTAAATATGTTATTTGCTCAATAACCTCTAATGGATTTGTTAATCCACCTGCCGCAAACACATCCCAAAGCGCATCAATTTTATTTTTAATTTCTCCTGTAACCATAACTCTCTCCTACTTAATCAATTCCACTACATCATCAAATGTACAATCCAAACAATCACAAATACGAATCAACGTATCCATAGATACCGTTTCCTGTTTAGATAGCTTTGCCAGTGTAGCTGGCGTTAACTTAGCTTCTTTAGCTAAATCTGTTTTTTTCATGCCTTTATCAATTAATAATTTAAATAGCTTATTATAACTTATCTGCATAAAATAATCCTCGCTTTGTTTATATTATACGTGAAACGCTTACAGTTATAAATAACAAATGTTTAGAAAAGTGAATATTTTATGAACAAAAGTTAAGAATATGCTAAAGCATTAAAAATATAACTAAACGAATATAAAAATGCAGAGGCTATAACCCCTGCAAAAAAATATTAATTCTTTGAATTGGCTTCCAGCATAATTTTTTTTATGCGTTATCACTCGCAATAATCTCATTTATTATTGTTAGTAGTCTTTCTTTGCCTACTACTTTTAAACTTCAATCAAATACAGTGCTGATTTTCCCATCGCCTACACGAACATTTACAAAACATGTACCTAGACCGCTTGCAAGTTTCAAATTCTTTTTTTACGTATTGGTAAACTACAAATCATACTTCAAGTGCCGCTTTCAGAGCATCCATACTAGAATATCTCGGCGCAGAAGGATCTGACATCATTTTCCGTCCTTCCTCAATCGCAGCAGTCGTCATATTCAGACCAAGTTCATTAAAAATTTCTTCTGCCTGATCCTTGATAACATTATCTAATCTGATATTCAAATTTTTTGTTGCCATAAAGAATACCTCCATTTAAGACTTTTTTCACCATTTACCTTTATTTTTATAAAATTTATAAGAATGTATGTATTCAACATTTTAAAAGAATCATTGTCGAACAAAGATAAAACCAACTTTTAATTTATGTGAATTACCGCTTTAATGCCTCATTATAATCCTCTACACTTTTATAATCACAAGGATCAACAGAAGGAAACTCATTATTAGGATCATACTTATTTTTCCAGGCCTTACGCAAGTTAACTTGATGCTTATACTGAATCAAATTGTCACAATAAGAAGGATCAAGTTTAGAATACTTACCTTCTGCATCACATTGCTTCATCCAATTGAGTCTATCATTATATTCAACTAAATAATCATCAACAGTTTTAAATCTCTCGAATCGAAAACCATTAAATCTATGTTGTTGATCATACGTATCTTGCCAGTCTTGAACCAATGCTTTTCTATACTCTTTTTCACAATCATAATCATCCACATCAATATTACATTTAAAATCAGGATCATATTTGCCTTGCCAACAAGACCTTAGTGCATCCAAATACTCTTCTTCACCATCACAATCACTTGGATCAAGTTTATATGCATTATTCTTATCATATTTATTCATCCAATACTTTTTATCTTCAATCGCACCAGAATACGTATACTCATCCCTATAATCTTGAGGATCTATCGAACTAAATTCATTAAAATAATCATACTTCCGTTTCCATAGTCCTCTTAATTCATCTACATATTCTTCTTCATCATCAAATTGACTTGGATCTACATGATATTCATCATTTGGATCATGTTCATCCTTCCACTCTCTACACTCATCAATTCTATTCCTATATTCATTTACATCATTCACCCATTCTAAATCTACATGTGCAAATTCATCATAAGGATCATATTCCTTTTTCCAAGCCCTTTTTAAAGCCTTAACATAATATTCTTCATACTCAAAATCACATGGATTGAAATCAAATTCACGATCACAATCCCATTGATCACGCCATTCTAATCGACTTTTATATTCAACCACATCACAAGCATAATCATCATAATTTGAATATTTAGACACATCCACATAGTCTTCAAGCTCACATTCAGGATCTTCTAAATCCTGCCACTTTTCACGAAGTGCATTCACATATTCTTTGCTAGTAAAATAATCATATTGATTCACATCAAATTGATGATTCGCATTATACTTCTTTTCCCAACGATCCTGACGCATCATTGTACCAATCGCAAATCGTATTATTCTTTTTCTACTTATCATATTCCCAAGTTCCTTTTATACAATTATACACCAATAAAGCCGCCTTATTATAGGCGACTTAGACATCAATTTTATTATTCATCATTACTTTGAGATTTCTAGAAAGCGACTATTTCAACAACTCCATAATTTCATCTTCACTCTTAGATAATGATTTAGAAACAAACTCTAAACTCATCCCATTTGCAAGCATCGCTTTAATCCCTTGTTTCATTACTTGGTTCATCTGCTCAATTTGTCTATTTGCATCTTCTACTTTCTTATCAGCTTCTTCCACTTGTTTTCGAACGTCTTCTTGTGCTTTTCGAACATCTTCTTGTGCTTTTCGAACATCTTCTTGCTCTTTTCGAACGTCTTCTTGTGCTTTTCGAACCTTTTCTTTTGCTTTTTGAAGCTCTTCAAGTTCAAGCTGTAGTTCGATTCGTTCTTCATTTTCATGCAGTTTTTGA
>ERZ836441.1089-NODE-1089-length-28604-cov-15.540965_pt1 | contig 28604 bp, 27 predicted proteins | sample MGYA00519686_ERZ836441 | MGnify/ENA primary metagenome ERZ836441 (study PRJEB31850, sample SAMEA3708800) | human gut metagenome | biome: human gut; feature: human-associated habitat; material: faeces | place: China | collected 2014 ... | reverse complement strand
TTCTGGTTGGTTTTCTCTCAAGTCAATTTTACCAAAAAGGGGCTCCGCTTTCTATGCCATATGAGTGATTTTCGGTTTCAGCCATGACTGGAAACCATTGCAATTACTACTCTTTTGGAGTTTTGCTCATGGCTGTAATATTCATGCGAAAAGGAGGCGGCAATATGACAGTAACGGTTGATGATAAGCGCTGCATCGGCTGCGGTATGTGCGCCGCCGCCGTACCGGAGGTGTTTCATGTCATTGGGCAGGTGTCCACGGTGCTCTCCCAGCCTGCGAAGGAACGATTCTTCCGAGTATTGGATGCCGCAAACGGCTGTCCGGTGAACGCGATCCAGGCAGATCGGCGTTGAAAAAGCGAGACCGCAAAAAAAGAAAAAGAAAATCAGAAAAATGGCTTGACAATTTTCTGCCCATCTGTTATAGTAATTCGTGCCTATTTGAGGCAGATATGGCGGCGTAGCTCAGCTGGCTAGAGCATTCGGTTCATACCCGGAGTGTCACTGGTTCAAGTCCAGTCGCCGCTACCATGATCCGGAGACGTCACATGACGTCTCCCGGATCTTCCCGGCCCGTTGGTCAAGTGGTTAAGACACGGCCCTTTCACGGCTGTAACATGGGTTCGAATCCCGTACGGGTCACCAACCTATCAGACGTCGTGAGTGGCGTCTGATAGGCCAACTAAAAAATGGAGGCTTAGCTCAGCTGGTTAGAGCGCATGCTTCACACGCATGAGGCCACTGGTTCGAGTCCAGTAGTCTCCACCAAAAATCACCGGAATCGCTTGATTCCGGTGATTTTCTTTCGTAATCCGCAACTTTTTGAGGTGCTTAATTTTTGACGTTTCTTCAAGACTCACACACTGACCCACACGGGGAAAGGCGCGGAAAGTACCGGACAGGGCCAGACAGGATTTTTCCTGTCTGGCCCTGTATTTTTTTGCCGCACTTACCGCATCTGCTGGCTGATGACGCCGCCGATGGTGTCTGCGGCGTCCTGCTTCATCTGGGCCGTGGCGTGAGTATAGGTGTTCAGGGTGAAGCCAGCCGAGTAGTGGCCCAGCGCGCCGGAGAGCGTTTTCACATCCACGCCGCTTTTCAGCGACAGCGTGGCGAAGGTGTGGCGCAGATCGTGAAAACGGATGTGCTCCGCGCCGATGGCTTTCAAAATTTTGTCATGGGTTCTCCGGAAGGCGTCCGGGTCATACATGGTTCCGGTTTTGGGCGATGGGAACAGATACGGATTACGAGGGTGCTTTTTGTGCTCGGCAATCAGCAGGTCGACTGCCTGCTGAGGGAGAGCCAGCGTTCGCACGGAGTTGCGAGTTTTCGGCGGACTGACCACCAGTTCCCCGTTAATTCGATTTACCTGTTTCGTGACAGCAAGCGTCCGGTTTTCAACGTCCAAATCCGTCCAATGGAGGGCCAGCAGTTCACCGCGCCGCAGGCCGGTGGTCAGTTCCAGATAGAAGGCCGCCAGCAATCCTCTCTTTTCCGCCTCGGCAAGATACAGGCCGATTTTTTCCTGCGGCAGAATTTTCATTTCCCGTTTCTCAAGCTGCGGCAGCTTGCACCCCTGGGCGGGGTTGGTGAGGATCAGCCGCTCCGCCACCGCCTGCTCCAGGCAGTTGTGCAGCAGCGTGTGGACGCCCCGCACCACTCTGGGGCTGAGGCTTTTATCCCTGAGTTCAGGAAAATTTTTGCGCTGAACCCGTCCGCTTTTCTGGAGATTGTTGTAAAACCGCTGGATCTGAATGGTGGTCAGCTTGTCCAGCGGGATGCTGCCGGTTCCGGGGATGATGTGGTTCTCAATGTAGTTGGTGTAGTAGGCTTTCGTGTTGGGCCGGATGCGGGGTTCGGCGTAGACCTCATACCACGTTTTCATCCACGAACTGACTGTGTAAGTCCCGGCTTTGGATACGTCCAGCCGCTGACTTTCACTGATCGCGGTCTTGAGTTTTTCCTTGACCTCGGCCTGCGTCTTGCCCAGCACGTTCTTGATGATCCGTTTTCCGCTCTCCGGGTCATAGCCCGCGGTGTAGCGGCCCTCCCATCGGCCGTCCTTTCTTTTTCGGATATTTCCCTCGCCGTTTGCTCGTCTTTTCGGCATGGTATCGACCTCCTTTGTAACGGCAAACCATACCGTAAACAGCACAGGAAAGCTACCAAAAAACGGAATCGTTATCAGAAAGTTATCATTTGCACCTCGGAGCCGCGTCGCCTTATCTTTGACTATTGCGACGCAATTTCTGCGCTGCCGGGGAACGCTCTTCTTTGGTTACAGCGGTGCGATTTTTGAACGGTCAAGAAGCCTTTCCATTGACTACAGCGGCGCAAAATATGTACGATCTGCGCTGAAAATCGCTCTTACTTGGAAATCACTTTTTCGGGTAGTTGAAAACGGCAAATTTCTCAATCGACTGCTGAACGGTCACCTTGAAAAGTCCGCCGTCACGGGGGTCTGCCCTCCTCACGTTCACCAATGACTGCGAAAACACCTTTCAAGGTGCACCTTAGACTGCGGTTTCAAAACCTCGGAAAGCCCCGCACTGCGGGGCTTTGTGGCTGAGAGAGCCCCAATTAGGGGCACCTCTCTTTATCTTGTGCTAAAATCGAACGGCCTTCGCCACTCGAAAAACCCTCCTGTAAAGTTCAGCTTTTCGCTCAAAATCGTTCCCGCAACTATCGCCAAAAAGTTATCGCCACAACGCTGTTTCAAACCGCTTCTTATTCCGATTTTCAACTTCCCTCACAAACGGCCTACGTTCGCTTTCACGAGTGAAAGCGGGTACACACTCGGCCCTGCTCAAAGGATCGCACACAACGGCACACATGGCGAAACAGGGACCTTCCCTCCCCCGGCCACAGCGCGGCTTTGCGCTTCCAGTGAAATTTTTTATTCCGCCACGCTTTTATATACATACATTTCCCGGTTCTCTGTGAACCCTCACCATCGGCAGACGGAGAAAATCCGGCAAAGCTGCCGTCTCAAACTCTATCTCAAACCGCTTCTCATCCCGTTTTTCAACTTCTCGCACAAATGGCCCACGTTTGCCTTCACTCCCGAAAGCGGGTACACACTCGGCCTTCGGAGAAAGATCGCACACAAGGGCACACACGGCGAAACAGGGGCGTTTCGGATGGGGGGTGGTATCACTACCCTCGGAGCGTTCCACACGTTCACAAACATCCCCGGGCCGGGTGTCAGAATGGCGTACTTTGCCGCTTTTGGGTCTTGGTCTGGTGTGCTCCCGAAGAACGCAGAGAGCCTGCGGGACAGCGATGCGCTTATGCGCGTCGCTGTCCCGAGGCGTCGCGGCCCCGCTGGGCTGCGTGATCCAGTGAGTGTGCTATTGATTATGTGGTGAGCATTTGTAACCATTGATTTCGCCGCACTTTTATCTTTCATCGTGTTTTTCAGCTTCTCGCACAAATGGTCCATCTTTGCTTTTGCAGGCAAAAGTGGGTACACACTCGGCATTCAGAGAAAGATCGCACACAACGGCTTACACGCCGAAACAGGGGATAACCGCAACTTCCTCACCACGAGGTAATACGGAATCCATGAGGTGATATTTTAGCTAAAAACGAGCGGTTCTTCCCAAATCACACTATTCAAATAAGAAGTTCTGTGATATTCTATAAATAATTTACTAAAGGAGGTCGTTTCTTTGGGCCATATAGATTTTGAGAGATTTGTCGAGAAGGTATGCCAGACGCTGGAAGCGGTTTCCGTATCCGCCCCACATCGCATTGCCGCATGTAAAAGCGGGGAGGACTTCGAGGCGTGTGTAGTTGAGGCCGTTCATGCGGCACTGGACGATTTAGGACTAACTGCGACTGTACATTATACTCCGGGTGGGCACACGTTTCCTGATATTGTGATTGAATTTTCTAACGGTGAAAAATACGGTATCGAGGTAAAGAGTTCTGCTTCAGCGACATCGAAGTCCTGGAAAATTAACGGGAATAGTGTACTTGGAAGCACGAAAGAAAATGTTATTGACACCTATATTGTCTTTGGCAAAACAGCAATGGGCAATCAAGCGTTTCGTTTTAAACGCTACGAAGACGCCGTAGCGAATGTGGCGGTAACACATAGTCCCCGGTATGCCATCGATATGGATATCGCCCCTGGAGAAACCTTTTTTGATAAATCAGGACTTACCTATCAGCAGATCTCTGAATCTGAAAACCCCATTGGGCTGATCACTTCCTATTTTAAGTCTCAGGGGCAACGCGCATGGTGGTTAGCGGAAAGCACCCCCGCCGCCATACGAATGTTTGCGAATCTATCTGTTACGGAGCAATCTGAGCTATTGGGATACTGTTTCGCGCGTTTCCCCGAAGTATTTTCTAACAGTCCCCAAAAGTTTCATCGCAGCGCAATGTGGCTTGTCACGGACCGCAGCGTAGTGTCTCCGTCACTGAGGGACAACTTCACCGCTGGCGGGCGCATGGATATTGTTTTGGGCGACAGAACATATAAAGACCTCGCACGGATATTTCATAATCTACATGACTATCGAGAGTGGGTTATCAAATCTCTCGAAGAAGCGTCTGCCGATGAACTCAAGGAAGACTGGGACTACCATTGGCCCCTTGAAGACACGTTGCGCGCCAAAGTAGATGCGTGGATCAGTGTCACCGCCAGCAAGATTCCTGATAATTCTGTAAATGGTTATGACAGGGAAATGCTGCTTTTCGACTTGATCGCGCCGCAAAAATGAGGCGGCTGACTTAGCCGCCTCATTTTGCTTATTGGAAGTATTTATCCCAGTTGTCTTCGAGCCTTTTGGCGATGTGGTACGCAAGCAGAGGCGGAACTGCGTTTCCGATTAATTTGTAGGCGTCGGACGCTGAAACACTTTTTTCTCCGTTTGTGGCAGGAAGCACGAACTTATAGTCATCAGGGAATGTTTGGATTCTTGCGCATTCACGGATAGTTAGGCGCCGTTCAACCATGCCATTGTCAAGTTCCATTGCGTTTTTACCACCATGCTCAGCGCTTAGACGACGGTACTCAATGTTTCCATGATGTTCAGAGCGAATTGTCGGGCCAATTCCATCCAAATTTACTTCTGTTTGACCTTGGCAATGTCTTCCCATATACTTTGCTTGAGAATACTTTTTCTGATCAATATCAATAGCTACTTTGGGTTCATTGAGTTCTACGAATGCGGTCCGAAGCGTTACGAAAGGTCGTAATTGATTGGTATTCCCCGGCTTTTCGCAGTGTGTAGGAATCGGATAAGGATCATATTCAGCATCAATGATTGTCCGACTCAGAGCGGCAAGCGCATCAGGCTTTAGTTCAGACTTTTTAAAGCCGTAGAATATAACACGTTCTCTACTCTGTGGAACCCCATAGTCTGCCGCAAGTAGAACACGAGCTGGTACGACTAAGTACCCACCGTCACATACTGAGGCAAAATCTTTTTCGATAATTTCTTTGACATCTTTGAGGTTTGTCAGTCCTTTTACATTTTCGGCTATGAAGATTTTGGGTTTTGTGATACCGATAACCTCACGCATCCACATATAAAGTTGACCTCGGCTCTCGATCGACGGAACATCATCTTCTTTCACTTTTCCTGTATGGCTTTTATCCGAATCAAAACCTTTTCGTTTACCGGCAATTGAGAAGTCTTGACACGGAAACCCTCCGGTTACCACATCAATATTTGCTGGGAAGATAGTATGCTGATTGCTTTTTTGGAGTTTCACAAGATCGACAATGCTTTGATTGTGATATGTATCAGGAAGAATGCCATATTTGGCAAAGTGTTCTGTCCAAGTGCGTTGAGCGTCGGGGCGGATATCGTTAGCGAACACCGTGTGGAATCTGTTTTTGGGTAGGTAGACCCAATGCTCGTTTTCTTTTCGGACATTCCAGTGACCGTTGATTATTGGATTGACAGATTCCTTTAGCACATGGAATCCACCCTCAAATCCTAAATCCATACCGCCGCATCCAGAAAATAGCGATAATACATTTAGCGGTTTCGTTTTTGCTGGCGTCTTTTTTCCACCTGATAGCCGCATGGGTTTTATCGCATCCTCCGGAATGATCCAAACCCCGCTTTGCTTCTTAGCGCCCAAAATTCGATTTTCGGCGCAATATGTTTGCACACGGCGCTCCGAGATTTTCCATCTCCGAGCCATGTCCTCGACTGAGATGTAGTTCATAAGTATCCCTCCGTCAGCCTACATTCTATTCGTTTTGACGCCGAAAGTCAAGTTTAACCAAGCTAAGCACAGAAAAAAAGAGATGATTTGATGTGAGCAGAACTCCTGAAACCACACACAAAATAATGTCTGCCATTAAAGCGAAAGATACCAGGCCGGAATTAGCCCTCCGCAAAGAATTATGGCGCAGAAGGCTGCGTTATCGAAAGAATTACAAAAAACTTCCCGGCAAACCGGATATTGTTTTTCCTCGAGTGCGGTTGGTTGTATTTTGCGACGGTGATTTCTGGCATGGACACAATTGGGCCATCAGAGGATATGGATCATTAGAAAACGAACTGCGGCGTTATTCAAAGACGTGGGCAGATAAGATATCACGAAATATCCAACGAGACGAGCGGATCAATAAAGAGTTAGAGTCGCTTGGGTGGAGAGTCCTTCGCATTTGGGAGAGCGATATAAAAGCTGATGTCAAACGGTGCGGCGACAGGGTCGAGTACGCTTATTGGAACATTATCCGCAATTCTTTACCAGACGGGGAGGATTTTGAGGAAGATGTATAGTGTAGTAAGTCTGTTTGCCGGTATTGGCGGAATTTGTTTAGGCTTTCAACAAGCTGGTTTCGATGTCATATGGGCAAACGAAAAGGATCACGCCGCTTGTTTAACATATCGCCATAACTTTGGAAATGATTATCTTGTGGAAGGAGATATTCGAGAGATTCCAGAAGAAAGCATACCGCACGCTGATGTGCTTGCTGCTGGATTTCCGTGTCAATCCTTTTCTACCGCTGGAGCCGGGCGAGGTTTTGCTGACCCAAGAGGCACTTTGTTTTTTGAGGTTATCAGAGTGGCTAAAGCAATCCAGCCGAGAATAATCTTTTTAGAAAATGTTGAGAACTTAATAGAGCACGACAGCGGGAGGACTTTTCAAACTATCTATTCATCCTTGGTGGAACTCGGATATATTATCCGCTATCAAGCGATGGCAACTCATGAGTACGCAAATATTCCACAGACTCGCCGTCGGGTATATATTGTGGCGTTTTCTGATTTGGAGCTTAGTGACCATTTTTCTTTTCCTGAACCGATACCGTTAACAAGCCGAGCAATGGAATGGATCAAACTCGATGAGCGCAAACCAGATATTTACTATTATTCAGAGGATACAGTGTTCGACAGATACATACGAGATACCGTTACGAATCGGAGATACATTTATCGTGTGTTCAATGGGGCGGCACGGGTACTCACGAATGGCAAATGTCCGACTTTGACCGCATCTATGTCTACGCCGAGAAATGCTGCCGTACTAAGGGACGATTTCGGTGTCCGGCGTCTGTCTTTACGAGAATCATTAATATTTCAAGGATTTCCCGCAGAATTCTATTTTCCGAATACAATAAAGATTCATGACGCATACAAGCAGATTGGCAATTCTGTTTCGGTACCAGTCATCCGCCGTATAGCGGGGGAGATTCAGCGGATCATTTAGGAGGTTGTGTATGCCCACTGATTATGCCGCAATTATGCTTGAAATCCAGAAAAAACTGATTGATTTTTACACAAACAATAGTTTTCCGGATGGAAACAATAAAAGCACCCAGTTCGAAATCGCCGTATTTGAAGCATCCAAAGAAGTGTTTGCAACCTATGATCGAAACAATGGTCTTCCTCAGGATTACCATACTGTTGAATACCTTGGTGGAAACATATTTCCAGATATAATTATCCACATCGGAGCGACTGGCCAGAAAGTTGGCATGGAGGTTAAATATCATTCTTCAAGCAATGATTGGAAAACAAAAGGAAACAGCACTTATGGTACAACTCAAGTCGATGGTTTGTGTGAAATCTATATTGTATTTGGAAAATTTGTCCACAATACCTGCGATATAAGAATTCGTCCTTATGGTGAATGTATATCTGGGATATCTATTACGCATCGCCCTCGGTATGATATTGACATGGATAGCTCTGTTGACTTTTGCTCAGATGAATTAGGCATTTCGTATGGTGAATTGTGTCAATTAACGCCTAAGCAAAGAAAAATCCACATTAACACCTACATCGCGAAAACAAAGTACACTACCTTGTCAAGCGTAGAGGCTGATAGGAAAAAGCTTTTGATCTCCCAGGCTCTCGTTCTTTTCCCTGAAATTTTTTCTCGCAATCCTCGAAGGCGGTATAATAATTTCAGTGTTTGGCTTTTTGCGAATAATGTGATTTGCAAAAATGTGCGTGATTTCTTAACGGCCGGTGGGCAGGATGAAATCAGCGGAATAACTGTTCCAAAAGTCTTTGTTACGCTCTATAATCACATTGAGTGCGTCAAGAATGAAATCGAACACATTCCTCCTCAGGTTTTGGCTCGTGCTTGGTATGGATCCGTTTCAGAAGTAGGTAATATTCCTACGGATACACCCGGAAGATTACGCTGTTGGTTGGCGTTAGCCACTAATCACCATGGAGATGAGACATCAACAATTAAAGGCACGAATTTGAATTTCAAACGTACACTTTTGAACTGGTTAGGGCTTGAGTGATTTCAGACGAAAACAATCGTTCTCACATTGCGTGATTCTCAATGTAGTTGATGCAATAGGGTTCTTGTTTGGGTGGATATGTAATTTGGTATAGTGTGTCCGCAGCCATGTTGCAACCGTATATTCATTTGCGCGGCTGATATCCAATGCTTGGCTTTCCTCAATGGCTTTCTTTAGCTTCGCCTTGCATTCTGCCTGTGTCTTACCCAGCACATTTTTGATGATGCGCTTTCCGGTTTCGGGGTGATAGCCCGCTGTGTAGCGACCCTCCCAGCGACCGTCTGCGCACTTGCGAATGTTGCCTTCGCCATTTGCACGCTTTTTCACCATTTAGTCCTCCTGTTCCACCGGATGGCAGATGTGATCTTCTTCCTCCCGCTCGAAGGAATGGAGCCCATCTGCCTCCAGGTCTTTCGTCATGCCCCACGCCAGCTTGAAGCCAGCCGTGAAGCTCATCAGCTTTGATTCAGCCAGCAATGCGTTCTGTGCGTCCAACAGCCGCAGCAGCTTTCCGCGCCCCACGGCGTCCATGTCCCGTCGCAGTTCCTCTTGGGCACGTTCGACCTGTGCGTCCAACTCGCTGTGTTCCTGACGGTCGAAACGCTTTTGCAGCGCCTTCATGTAGTCGTACATTGTGCGGCACCTCCTTTTGGCAATCACAACACATACCACAACTGCTGGCGGAAAGCTATTACTTTTTCGAGAAAGGTCTTATTGATTCCAGCGACGCAAAATGTGACATGTGAACAGGAACGGAAATCTCCAGTTGACCCACGCCGTGACCCACGAACAGAAAAAATGGGGCGGAAACAACGGAGAAAAGCGTATCTACGGGTGATGGAATTCTTCGGCAAATCCGTTTAACACCGCTGAAACAGTGCGGAAGGCGTCCCTATCGAATCTTCACACGCATGAGGCCACTGGTTCGAGTCCAGTAGTCTCCACCAAAAATCACCGGAATCGCCTGATTCCGGTGATTTTCTTTCGTGATCCGCAACTTTTTGAGATGCTTAATTTTCGCCGTTCCTTCAAGACTCACACGCTGACCCACACGGGGAAAGGTGCGGAAAGCACCGGACAGGGCCGGACAGGAATTTTTCTGTCTGGCCCTGTTTTTTTACCGCATCTGCTGGCTGATGACCCCGCCGATGGTGTCGGCGGCGTCTTGCTTCATCTGCGCCGTGGCATGGGTGTAGGTGTTCAGCGTGAACCCCGCCGAGTAGTGACCCAAGGCGCCGGACAGCGTTTTCACATCTACCCCGCTTTTCAGCGACAGCGTTGCGAAGGTGTGGCGCAGATCGTGAAAACGGATGTGCTCCGCGCCGATGGCCTTCAGAATTTTGTCATGGGTTCTCCGGAAGGCGTCCGGGTCATACATGGTTCCGGTCTTGGGCGATGGGAACAGATACGGATTGCGAGAGTGTTTTTTGTGTTCGGCAATTAGCAGGTCAACCGCCTGCTGCGGAAGGGCCAGCGTTCGCACGGAGTTGCGTGTTTTCGGTGGACTGACCACCAGTTCCCCGTTGATTCGATTTACCTGTTTCGTGACAGCAAGCGTCCGGTTTTCGATGTCTAAGTCCGTCCATTGGAGCGCCAACAGCTCCCCTCTCCGCAGGCCGGTGGTCAACTCCAGATAGAAGGCTGCAAGAAGCCCTCGGCGCTCCGCTTCCGCAAGGTACATCCCGATTTTCTCTTGCGGCAGGATCTTCATTTCTTTCTTTTCCAACTGCGGCAGCTTGCAGCCCTGGGCGGGGTTGGTGAGGATCAGCCGCTCCGCCACCGCCTGCTCCAGGCAGTTGTGCAGCAGCGTGTGGACGCCCCGCACCACCCTGGGGCTGAGGCTTTTGTCCTTGAGTTCAGGAAAATTTTTGCGCTGGACTCGTCCAGTTTTCTGGAGGTTGTTGTAAAACCGCTGGATCTGAATGGTGGTCAGGTTGTCCAGCGGGATGCTGCCGATTCCGGGGATGATGTGGTTCTCGATGTAGTTGGTGTAGTAGGCTTTCGTGTTGGGCCGGATGCGGGGTTCGGCGTAGACCTCATACCACGTTTTCACCCACGAACTGACTGTGTAAGTGCCAGCCTTGGATACGTCTAACTTTCGGCTTTCGCTGATTGCGGTCTTGAGTTTCTCCTTGACCTCGGCCTGCGTCTTGCCCAACACGTTCTTGATGATCCGTTTTCCGCTCTCCGGGTCATAGCCTGCGGTGTAACGGCCTTCCCATCGGCCATCCTTTCGTTTCCTGATGTTGCCCTCTCCGTTTGCTCGTCTTTTCGGCATGGTATCAGCCCCTTTCGACAACGAACGATACCGTAACCAAGGGAACAAAGCTATCGGAAAACCGAACTGTTATCAGAAAGTTATCATTTGCACCTCGGAGCCGCGCCGCCTTATCTTTGACTATTGCGGCGCAATTTTTGCGCTGCTGGAGGCGTTCTTCTTTGGCTACAGCGGTACGATTTTCGAACGGCCAAGAAGCCTTTCCATTGACTACAGCGGCGCAAAATATACCCGTTTTCCTCCGAAAATCGCCGCTATGCAGAAGTCACTTTTTTGAGTAGTTGAAAACAGCAATTTCCTCAACCACCTGCGGAACGGTCACCTTGAAAAGTCTGCACCGCAGGGGGCTTATGCCCTTCACGTTCACCCAAGACTGCGAAAACGCCTCGCAAGGTGCACCTTAGACTGCGGTTTCAAAACCTCGGAAAGCCCCGCACTGCGGGGCTTTGTGGCTGAGAGGGGCCCAATTAGGGGCACCTCTCTTTATCTTGTACTAAAATCGAACGGCCCTCACCGCTCGAAAAAACTTCCTGTAAAGTTCGGTTTTTCGTCCAAAACCGTTCCCGCAAATATCGCCAAAAAGTTACCGCCACAAGTTCCATCTCAAACCGTTTTTCATCGCGTTTTTCAACTTCTCGCACAAACAGCCCACATTCGCTTTCATGGGTAAAAATGGGTACACACTCGGCGTTCCGATAAAGATCGCACACGGCGGCTCGCACGCCGAAACAGGGGCATTCCCTTCTGCGAACATAGTGTGGCTTTGCGCTGCCAGCGAAATCCCTTTTATTCCACCGTGCTTTTATATACATACATTTCCCAGTTCTCTGTGAACCCTCACCATCGGCAGAAGAGAAAAAGTCGGCGAAGATGCCACCGCAACTCTGTTCCCAACCGTTTCTCATCCCGATTTTTAACTTCTCCCACAAATGGCCCACGTTCGCTTTCACAGACGAAAATGGGTACACACTCGGCGTTCCGATAAAGATCGCACACAAGGGCACACACGGCGAAACAGGGGGCATTTCGGATGGGGGTGGTATCACTACCCTCGGACTGTTTCACACGTTTCGGAAACCCTGCGTGGCCAGGGGATAGAACGGCGTATTTTGCCGCTTTTGGGTCTTGGTTGGATGTACTCTCGAAGAACGCAGAGAGCCTTCGGGACAGCGATGCGCTTATGCGTGTCGCTGTTCCGAGGCGTCGCGGCCCTGCTGGGCTGCACAGTTTTGTTGCCGCTGCTCATTCAGCACGATTCAGTGGGATATCGCAGACTGGAGCAGGAAGTGTCTGAAGGTTCCGTCCGCGTTGTTCTGTAAAAAGAAATGCCCCTGGCAGGTCACACACCTGTCAGGGGCAGATCGGCACCATGCCGAACAGTTTCACCCCTATCATAGGGGTAGAAAGTGAGGATGTCAATGAAAACCACAAAAATTACGATCAAAAATCTGTTTGGCATCCGGGAGACTACCCTTGATGGGAAGTCCGTGGAGATCTCTGGCCTCGAGGGGAGCGGAAAGACATCTGTGCTGGATGCCATCCGTTACGCCCTCACCAACCGTTCTGACCGGGATTATATCGTCCATCAGGGCGCCGATGAGGGCGAGATCATTATTGAAACCAACACGGGGCTGTCTATTGATCGAAAGGCTCTGCCCACCAAATCTGCCGGTACGGTGAAGGTGCGGGACGGCTCCATACTTCAGACAAGACCGGCTGAGTTTTTGCTCCAGATCTCTACGCCGCTCCAGTTGGATCCGGTGAAGTTTACGCAACTCTCCCGTCAGGAGAAGAACCGGGAGATCCTGAACCTCATTGAATTTCAGTGGGATATGAACTGGATTAAGGAGCAGTTCGGCGAGATCCCGCAGGGTGTGGATTAGGGGGATGTGCTCCTACATCCACCATCGGAATTATAGAGGAAGATACTTTGGGCCCTACCTTTTCCGCTGATATTGAGACTGAAAAAATCAGAAAATACATCAAATAAGTCTAAAAATGTCCGATTCCCGATGATACTTTATATGATGATCACTTCTGAATTCAACGATTGATGTGGTGTAGTTTATTCGTTAAGTTGGAGGTTGGAATTGTGACTGAATTGCCAGGGATGATTTTGGGCGGGAAGAGGAATTCCTGCGTTGGAAGAGACGGATTTTCAAGACGCGCCAGAATACGATGCCCAATCGTAGCCGCGATATTTGCGGTGTCGAAATCTGCATATGTTGGGCGGACGATCAAAGAGTCCCAATTGCTCAATTCGTTGTGTGAAACCAAAGAGATGTCGTCAGGAACTACGATGTTCTTTTCGCGAAACGCCTTTAAAACACCTTCTGTAGAAAAGTTGTTTTGAGAGAGGATAGCTGTAGGTGTATCTGAAAGAGAACACAAATATTCAACTGCGTCAATGCCGCCTTGGCAGGTAAAGTGTCCATCAAACATGAAAGGATAAGATTCGTCTATAACGATGCCTTCATCTTTCATGGCGGTGCGAAAGCCGTTTAAACGGGATTGGGAGTTGCTTAGGTTTCTTGGACCGTGAATCACAAAAATTTTTCGATGACCTAACTTGAGAAGTTGTTTTGTCAAAAGGTAAGAACCCTGATAACCGTCAATGTCAAAAAAATCGTAGGTAAGGTTTGGATAAAAAACGCGGCGATTCACTAAAATCGTCGGAATTTTTTGGCTGATTTCATAAACTAAACGTTCGTTGTAGCCTGTTGAGTTCAATATCAACGCATCGACATTCTTGCTCAGAAAGCTTTTTAAATAAGTGAGTTCGCGCTTGCGGTCTTCGTTCGTGCTGCAGAGTAATAACATATAGTTTTTTTTGCTGACAATATCTTCGATTGCTCTGGCCATTGTGCTGTGAAAGGCATTCGATATATCGGGGACCAAAAAGCCGATTGTGTGGGTGCTGTTTGTTTTTAAACTTTGAGCGCTGGCATCTGGAATGAACTGCAGTTGTTTAATAGCGGCCTCCACATGACGCCGCGTTTCGGCGCTGACATAAGAGGTGTTATTTAAAACTCTGGAAACCGTTGCGGGAGCGACATTTGCTAATTTTGCAACATCTGAAATCGTCACTTTCTTGCTCATAAAAACCTCGACGCTTATATGTAATGTAAGAGTAAACGGAAAGGAAGCGCTTGAAAAAACGGTAATCATACAATAACTGGAGATTTGCATATCAACGCTGAGGAAAATCTATATAAATTCTAACAGACATACAATCATTTTTCAAGAGCTGGCCCCGATTGCGTGCAAGAAATAAAATCAGGAGTTAGACACTAACAACAAAATGGAAGATCATATTTTGGAATAATCAACTATTGTATTTTCTGGAAAAACATGATAATTTTAAGAAAAGATGAAAACGATTCCATAAAGAAAGAAAAAATGTAGTTATAATGCACAAATAATAAAACAATTTTCCATACAAATAAGACATAATGGCACATGTAAAATGGAAAATGTGGAATCGGTAACATATTGGGAATATGGGATTGGAAAGCCCTCAAAGGTCCATGCGGACTTCGGAAAATTGAAGGCGGGATCTTCTGCCCATTATACCATAATTATCAGGAGGAGGCACAGGGAAATGTAGCGCAAAACAATAGAGAAGATATTCGACTATTGATTTTTTAATACGGAGGTAATGAGGTAATTATGAAAATCGGATTTATTGGCCTGGGTGTTATGGGCCGGCCTATGGCAAAAAACCTGCTGAAAGCAGGCCATGAAGTGCATGTGTATGACGTTGTGGCCAAGAGCGTAGAAGATCTGGTCGCAGCTGGCGCAACGGCAGAAGCTGGCAATGCGGAAGTGGCGCGGGCGACCGATGTCGTCATCACGATGCTTCCCAACTCCCCCCATGTGAAAACGGTTGTTCTGGGGGCCGGCGGCGTTCTGGAAGGCGTTCATCCCGGATTGAAAATCATTGATATGAGTTCCATCGCTCCTCTGGCGACCAGAGAGGTTGGCAAGGCGTGCGCAGAAGCTGGCGTTCCCATGCTGGAAGCACCGGTTTCCGGCGGTGAGCAGGGTGCGATCAATGGAACGCTTTCTCTGATGGTCGGCGGCGACAAGGCGCTGTTCGAGGAATTGAAGCCCGTTTTGGAGGCCATGGCGACAAACATCTCTCTGTGCGGCGACCTTGGCGCGGGCAACACGACCAAGCTGATCAATCAGCATATTTTGGCTGTTGAGATCGCAGGTATTGCCGAGGCGTTTGCCATGGGCAAGAAGGCGGGCGTTGATCCGAAGGTGGTGTACGAGGCCATTCGTGCCGGCGCGGCGGGTTCCAAGATCATGGATCTCAAAATGCCTACTGTGCTGGAACGCAATTTTAAGCCCGGTTTCCGCCTGGACCTGCACATTAAGGATCTCAACAACTCTCTGGAGACCGGTCATGCTCTGGGCAGTCCGATGCCGATCGCAAGCGTGGTCATGGACATGATGAAGTATATGTCCGCAAATGGACATGGCGCAGAGGATCATAGTACCCTGATGCAGTACTACGAGCAGATCGCTGGCGTGGAGATTGTCAGCGAGGCATAAATCACATTATTAAATAAGGAGTATTAGTTATGAGCGAAAAAGAAGTTAGAGTTGCGTATTCTGAAGGCCGGATCGGCCGCATCGTCCTGGCCCGTATCCTGCCCGGCACCGATATGTGCGAAGGCATTACCAAGATCCTGAAGGAAAAGAACATTCAGAATGGCTGGGTCGCCATGATCGGCAGCCTGGAAAAGACCAGCTACTATTATCTGGAAAAGAACGATGCCAAGTTGGGCGCTGGTTACGGTGCTGCCAATGAGAGAACTTTCCCTGTGGAACTGTGCAACGCCATGGGCCTGATCTGCGAGGGCGGCCTGCATATCCACGCCAGCATGTGCGGCGATGACGGCGTGTTCTACGGCGGCCATGTGATCGCGGGCGAGAGCCCTTCTCTGGCCACCATCGAAGTTATGATTGTGGAGGTTGTTGGCGGAAACTTTGTTAGAAAGTATGATGAAGAAGCTGAGGGCAACCACTTCGCTCCCTACGAAAATTAAGTTTTACTTTAATGTATAGAGGCCGGATCTGATTTGGGCTGGCAAGGCTGCCGGCCCAAATCAGAAAAAGCCTTTCGATAAAGCGAGGAGTACAGAGACGCTTCGAACCGAAATCGAACGTTTGAGTAATACGAAGGAGAGCATTATGAAGAAGATCAGAGATGGATTAGCGCGTATTGTAAATGGCATTGATAAAATCGAGCGATTTTTGATTACGGTCATTTTCACTGAAGTGATTATCGTGGGTTTCGCCCAGGTTGTGTGCCGATTTATCCTGCGCACACCACTGCCCTGGTCGGAAGAGCTGCTCCGGTTTAGTTTTATCTGGCTGACCTATACGGCATCCAGTATGGGCATTATGGCTGGGACGCATGCAAATGTAACGGTACTTACAGACCGCCTTTCGGTAAAGAGTCAGAAAGTGCTGCAAGTTTTTATTGATTTGCTGACTGCTTTCTTCTGCGCAGTTGTTTTTTATTTTAGCATTACCATTATTCAAACCCAGATTGCAACCAATCAAATCTCTCCTGCAATGAGAATTCCCATGTATATCCCCTATGCCGGCATTACGGCCTCTTTTGGCTTTATGATAATCCAATGTGTCGCTAGGACTTTAAATACGATTACAGATCTTTTCAATACAGAGCGGACGGAAGGTGCCGCTTAAACAGAGGTGAGGAGGGCACTTTATGGTAGGTGGATTACTGTTCGGCATTTTTGCCATATTTCTGTTTTTAGGAGTTCCTATTGCCATTTGCCTCGGCCTGGCATCTACGGTGACTCTGATGGTCTTAGGCGATGTGCCGCTGGCAGCAATCGTCCAGAGAATGTATTCTGCAACAGACTCTTTTCCAATGATGGCTATTCCCTACTTTATCGTGGCGGGTTCCATTATGGAAAAAGGCGGTCTGTCTAAGAGATTAACAGATTTCGCATCGTCTTTTGTGGGGCACTTTACCGGCGGTCTAGGCCTTGTGACCGTCATGACGAGTATGTTTTTTGCCGCCATCTCCGGCTCCGGCCCTGCTACTACGGCAGCGGTTGGCGGGATCATGATCCCCGCAATGGAAAAGAATAATTACGACAAAAAGTTCGCTACGGCGCTGACTGCAACAGCCGGCGCGCTTGGCCCCCTGATCCCGCCCAGCGTGTTGTTCGTGACGTTTGGCGTGGCAACCGGCGTGTCGATCGGCGCTCTGTTTATGAGCGGTGTGATCCCGGGCATTTTAGTTGCCGCCGCAATTGCCGCAGTGGTTTATGTGACATCCAAGCGGCATGGTTTTGTTGGCACAGATGCGAAATTCAGCTGGAAAAATGTTTTCCATGCAACAAAAAATGCCATTTGGGTCATTTTTATGCCTCTCATCGTTTTGGGCGGTATTTATGGCGGCATCTTTACGCCGACGGAAGCGGCTGTTATAGCTACCGTATATGGACTGGTGCTGGGTTTCTTTGTATATAAGGAACTGACCATCAAGGACCTGCCTAAGATTTTCGTCGATTCTGCGTTGACCAGCGCCATGGTCATGTTCGTGATTGCCTGCGCGCAGGCGTTTAGCTGGATGATGTCTTCGTACCGGGTAACCAACGCCATTGCCGCTGCGGTGCTGGCCATCACGACCAATAAGACTGTGCTGTTGCTCCTGCTGAATGTCATGCTGCTGATCAGCGGCTGCTTTATTGAACTGAATGCGTCTATCGTTATCTTCGCTCCGATGTTGCTGCCTATTATGACGCAGATCGGTATGCATCCGGTTCATTTTGGTTGCTTTATGGTTGCCAATCTCTGCCTGGGTCTCGTGACGCCTCCCTTGGGCGTAAACCTTTATGTGGCATGCGGGTTGATGAAACTGAAGATTTCGGAGGTGTCGAAAGCGCTGATTCCAATTTTGGGGGCGTGTGTAGCAGCTATACTTCTTGTTACTTTTGTTGAGCCGCTGGCGCTATGGCTTCCCGGGATCATGGGATTACTTTAATTGGCGTTCTACAAATTTGTAACAGAATGAGGTGATGGCATGGCGTTGACGACGCGGGTCCAACGATTAAAACGTGAATTCATAGATCAGCCCAAATCTATTTGTGCTGAGCGGGCAAACCTGATTACCCAAAGTTACCAGGAGACAGAGGGCGAGCATCCGTATATTCGCCGGGCTAAGGCGCTGGAGCATATCCTCTCTAATATCCACATTTACATTCGGGATGGCGAATTGCTGGTCGGAAATCAGGCCAGCAGACCGGCTGCCGCATCGGTGTTCCCGGAAACGGGAGCAAACTGGGTTCTGGAACAGTTGGATACATTTGAGAGCAGGGAAATGAGAAAGTTCCGGCTCAGTAAGGAAGATCGCAAATCACTGCAGCAGGATCTTCCCTATTGGGAGCATCAGACCCTGCTGTATACCGCGCTGCAGAGATTAAATGACGAGACAAAGTTCCAATATCAGCTGAAATATCCGGTGATCTCACCCAACTTGAATTTGCGGGGGCATGTAGGACATTTTGCAGCAGACTATGAACGCATTATTCAGACAGGCTTTCAGGGTATCGAGGAAGAGGTAAGATCGCGTTTAGAAACGCTGGATTACGCACAGTCTGGAAGCCTGGATAAAGGGTGCTTTTACAAAAGCGTTTTGATTGTCTGCGAGGCAGTCAGATTGTATGCGGAACGTTATGCCGATGAAGCAAAACGCTTGGCAGAACAAGCAGGCACGCCTGAAGAGCGGAAACGTGAGTTGCTGGAAATTGAGCGCATCTGCCGAAAGGTTCCGTATAAAGGGGCAGAGAGTTTCCATGAAGCCCTGCAAAGCCTTTGGTTTACGCATCTGATTATTCAAATCGAAGGGGATGGATTTGCCATTTCCCTTGGCCGTGTGGATCAGTTCCTGTACCCAGCCTACCAGCGTGATATGCAGTCTGGAAACTTGAGAAAAGAGCAGGCGCAGGAACTTGTAGATTGCTTCTGCCTGAAATGCAATGAGATTACAAGACTGGCTGATGTCCCGCCGGCAACAAACTATTTCGGTGGGGTCAATATGACCCAGAATACGATGCTAGGCGGACAAAAAGCAGACGGAAGCGACGCGGTGAATCCAGTCAGCGAGCTGTTCCTGAACGGGGATATGAACGTTCATATGGATCAGCCGAATCTGTCCATTCGGGTGCATCAAAAAACACCGGATTCGTTCCTTATGCAGGCGGTCAGGGACATGAAAAGCGGCGGTGGAAAACCTGCGGTATTTAATGACGAGGTTATAATCCCGTCCTTGATGTCTAAATCGAGCGTTTCACTGGAAGAGGCCAGAAATTATGCTATTGTTGGTTGTGTGGAGCCTGTTGTCAGCAATAACACAAATGGCTGGACGAATGCAGCAATGCTGAACATGGCAAAGTGCTTGGAACTGGCTCTTCACAACGGCGTTGAGCCGTTTTCGGGATTACAGATCGGTCCCAAGAGCGGTGCGCCTGAAGAACTGGCGAGTTTTGAACAGGTAGTTGCAGCATACAACCAGCAGGTCGCATATTTTGTCAAACAGATGGTGGTCATGTTAAATACCTGGGATCAAATGCACGCTGAATTGCTGCCTATCCCATATATGTCCACTTTGATCGATGGTTGTCTTGAATCCGGCGTGGATGTCTCAAGAGGCGGAGCGGTATACAATTTCATAGGCGTTCAGGGCGTGGGACTGTCCAATGTGGTCGATTCCCTGATGGCCCTGAAAAAGGTGGTCTTTGAGGATCGCGAACTGTCTCTGCGGGAAATGGTAGACATTTTGGACCGCAACTTTGAAAAAGACGAATATTTCAGGGCAAAGCTCATCAACCGAGTGCCGAAATTTGGCAATAACATTGGCGAAGTGGACGAGCTGGCAGAACAAGTCGCAAGCGCTTACTGTAACGAGGTGAAAAAATATCGGTGCATTCGAGGCGGAGAGTACCGTCCCGGGTTGTTCCCGGTGGCCTCGCATGTCCCGCTGGGAGCGGTGGTCGGCGCATTGCCCAGCGGACGCCTTTCCGGTACGCCCTTGAACGATGGCATCTCTCCGGTAAGCGGGTGCGATACCCACGGACCTACGATGGTCCTCTTGTCGGTTTCCAGAGTGAACCATGAAGAGGCGACAAACGGCACGCTGCTGAACATGAAGGTACATCCCACAGCATTGAAAACTGATGAAGATATGGAAAAACTTTGTAAGTTGATCCGCAGCTTTATGGATCTGAAGCTTATGCATATTCAGTTCAATGTTGTATCCAGGGAACAACTTTTGGAGGCGCAGAAAGATCCGGAGAATCATCGGGATTTAATTGTCCGTGTTGCGGGATATAGTGCTACATTCGTGGATCTGGATCAGAAGATGCAGGACGATATTATCAACCGAACAGAGCAGGAACTGTGATGATAAGAGGGTTGAGAATATGAAGAATGCAGTGGCTGAATACGGACCAGACTATGGTCTGGTATTCAATATCCAGCATTATTCTCTGCATGATGGCGATGGCATTCGGACAACGATTTTTTTGAAGGGCTGTCCGCTGCGGTGCGCATGGTGCGCAAACCCGGAATCGCAGTCCATAAAACCGGAGCTGCTCGACAGACCTGCGAGGTGTATTTCCTGCAGAGCTTGCGAGAAGGCTTGCCCGAATGGAGCAATATCGTTTTCTGACAGCGGCGGACGTCAACTGGACCGGGGACGGTGTGTGGCTTGCGGCAGATGTGCGACGGCGTGCAACACGGAAGCTTTAGCGCTTGTCGGGGAATGGATGTCTGTAGATGAACTGTACAGTGAGATTGCCGCAGATCGGAAATTTTACGAGGCATCTGGCGGCGGCGTGACATTCTCCGGCGGAGAACCACTGATGCAGAGCGGCTTTTTAAAAAGCATATTGGCCAGATGCAAGGGGAATGGGATATCCACGGTCGTGGAAACTTGCGGACAGGTCAGCCAACAGGCTCTTGCGGATGTGATGGAGACTGTTGATGAGTTCTATTATGATATAAAACTGATGGATGCCCGCAGACATCAAGAGTTCACGGGTGTGGCAAATGAAACGATCCGGAGCAATTTGCGCTATTTGTCCGCGCATCGAAAGAAAATCCTAGTCAGAATGCCGCTTATACCAGACGTCAATGACTCGGAAGAAAATTTGCGCGATACCGGAGCTTTTTTGAAGGAGTGTGGGCTTTCACGAATCCAACTGCTGCCGTACCACGCGTATGGCGCCGCGAAATATTTGGCGACCGGGCGAGAATATGGATTTCAGACTCATACACCGGATGAAGCGGAAATACAGCTGGCCTGCGAAAGACTGAGTAAATTTGGACTTCATGTAAAAATTTAAAGATGGGAAGGAAGCGACTAATATGAAAAAGTTCTTTAGTGCAGTGATTACCCTGGTTATGATTTTTTCTCTGGTTGGATGTGGCAGCGAAAAGGCGGAGACTTCTTCTGATGGAGCGATTACCATTAAAATGGGCCATGTTTTGAATGAGGACAGCCCGTTCCATGCAGCATCAGTAAAATTTGCGGAATTGGTAGAGGAAAAGTCTGGCGGCTCCATGAAAGTGGCGGTCTATCCCAGCGCACTGCTGGGCAACGACCGGGAACTGGCCGAGGGCCTGCAGCTGGGCACCGTTGATGCGGCTATTGTTGCGACGGCTACGGTTTCCGGCTTCTGCCCGGAGATCCAGCTGTTTGATCTGCCGTTCCTGTTCAAGAACTCTGAGCACGTTTATGAGGTCCTGGATGGTGAGATCGGCGAGCAGCTGAAGGATATTTTCCATGAGCAGAGCGGCATCGTGGCACTTTCTTTCCCGGAGAATGGCTGGCGTCAGGTTACGAACTCCAAGCACGCTGTAACCAAGGCATCCGATATGGAGGGCCTGAAGATCCGCGTGATGGAGATCCCCTGCCACTTGGATTACTGGAAGTCTCTTGGCTGCGACCCCACTCCCATGGCTTGGACAGAAGTATACACCGCATTGCAGCAGGGAACGGTTGACGGTCAGGAAAATCCTGTTCAGACCATCTATACCCAGAAGATCTATGAGGTCCAGAAGTATATGTCTATGACCAATCATGTATATTGCCCCGCAGTGATTATGCTGTCTGACAAGGTGTGGAACAGCCTGACGGATGAGCAGAAGCAGATCTGCGAGGAGGCTGCCGCTGAGGCTACGGAATATGAGCGCCAGTTTGTTGTCGATCTGGAAGCAAAGGCAATTGAGGAACTGCCCTCTCTGGGTGTTCAGCTGGTTACGGCGGATCAGGTCGATGTGGAATCCTTTAGAACTGCAGCGGCTGCGGTCAATGAGAAGTATGCCAAGGAACTGGGCCTGGAAGATATGATGAAAGAGATCCAGACCATTGGAGAGAAATATTAAATTGTTTGTAAAATGAGAAGGGGCGCGCTTATATGCCGACTATTTTTGTAAATATACTGGAAGGCAAGACACAGGATCAGAAAGATGCTCTGGTCAAGCGGATTACAGAAGCGGCGGTTGAAACAGTCGATGTGGTTCCGGAAAAAGTTAGTGTCTTTATTACTGAGTATCCGAAAGCCAATGTTGCCAGAGGCGGCATTATGTATGACAAGCAGTGATTTATACCTGTAAAAGATAATCAGGAGCTTAGGAGACATTCATGGAAAATTTTGTTTACAATTGCTCCACAAAGGTGATTTTTGGCCGCGATACCGAAATGCTGGTTGGCGAGGAAATTAAATCATGGGGTGGAACAAAGGTTTTGATCCATTATGGATCTGAAAGCGCCCGCAGGAGCGGCTTATTGGACCGGGTGGAAAAATCTCTGCAGGATGCCGGTCTGAAATATGTGCTGCTGGGCGGCGTTGTGCCGAATCCGCATATCGGAAAAGTCAGAGAGGGCATTGCGCTTTGCAAAAAAGAAAATGTCGACTTCATTCTGGCTGTTGGAGGAGGTAGCGTCATCGATTCAGCAAAGGCGATCGGTTATGGCGCTAAGTATGAGGGCGATGTCTGGGAAATCTATGACAAAGATATGAAGTATCCCCTGACTGACGCCCTCCCCGTAGGAAGCATTGTGACGATTGCGGCAGCAGGCAGTGAGACAAGCTGCTCCAGCGTCTTGACGAACGAAGAGACCTTGGCTAAGCGGGGATACAAATCTGAACTGTGCCGGCCCAAGTTTGCCATCATGAATCCGGAGCTGACGTATACCTTGCCCGAATACCAGACGATGTGCGGCGTAGTGGATATCATGATGCACACATTTGAACGGTATTTTACTCCGAGATCTCACAACCAAATGAGTGATATGATCGCGGTGGCCGTACTTAAGAACGTTATTAATAATGGCCGGCTCGTCAAGAAGAATCCCCGTGATTATCAGGCTCGCTCGGAGATCCTCTGGTCGAGTAATATTTCCCACAATGACCTGACGGGTCTGGGAAAGGTGGAGGACTGGGGAACCCATCAGATTGAACATGAGCTGGGCGGTATGTTCAATGTTGCGCATGGCGCCGGTTTGGCGGCAGTCTGGGGTTCCTGGGCGAGGTATGTCTATCAAGAGGATGTGATGCGGTTTGCGGAATATGCAAATCAGGTCTGGGACATCCCGATAAACTACGAAAACCCGGAGGAGACCGCACTGCTGGGCATTCAGGTGACGGAGGAATATTTCGAGACACTGGGTATGCCTACAAGTATCCCTGCCCTGCTTGGGAGACCGGTTACTGAAAACGAGATCGATCGGCTTTCCAGCAGTTGCGTGCACTTTGGAAAACGGACGATCAGCAGCTTTAAAACTTTGAACAAGCAAGATGTTGCCAAGATTTACGAGATGGCCAACAGTTGATTAGGCAACAAATGAGTGGAAATAGGAGAATTCAGATGAATCAAAATAAAGTTGTTATGGCTGGTGCCGGCGTTATGGGCGCATCTCTGGCTCAGGTCTATGCACTGGCTGGTTATGAGACATACGTGTATGATCTGTTTGAAGCCGGCCTTGAAAAAGGCAAGCATCTGATTGCAATCAATCAGGAGATGATGGTAAAGGAAGGCCTTATTACCGCCGAGGAATCCAAGGGCGCTTTGGAGCGCATGGTCTTCACTATGGACAAGGAATGCTTCCGGGACTGCTGTCTGGTGGTGGAGTCCACCGTTGAGCGCATGGATATCAAGCAGGGCTTCTTCCGCGAGATTTCCGAGATCGCCCCCAAGGAGGCGCTATTGGCCACCAATACATCCGGCCTTCACATCACTGAGATTGCCGAGGCTTGCAAGTGCCCCGAGCGCTTCATGGGCCAGCACTGGCTCAATCCCCCCCACCTGCTGCCCCTGTGTGAGATCATTGCCGGCGAGAAGACCAGCAAGGAGAACCTGCAGAAGATGCGCAAGCTTGTAGAGGGCCTGGGCAAGCAGCCGGTGGTAGTGGCAGACATCAACGGTTTCATCATCAACCGCATCCAGTTTGCGGTGCTCCGGGAGGCGCTGCACATCGTGGACATCGGCGCCGCTACCATTGAGGATGTAGACACCGTCCTGAAGGCCGGCATGGGTCTGCGCTATGCCGCTCTGGGCCCCTTCGGCGTGGCGGACTTTGGAGGCCTGGATACCTTCGATCACATCAACAGCTATCTCAACGCCGAACTGGCCGATACTAAGGTCGGCAACGAGCGTCTGCATAAGATGGTAGAAGAGGGTAAGCTGGGCGTCAAGAGCGGCGCAGGCTTCTACGATTACTCCGGCGACAAGGCGGATCAGGCCATCCGGGACCGGGACCGTATGTACATCGAACTAGCTAAGGTCCTGTATTTCAACAAGGATAAGAAGTGAGGCGCAATATGAGAAGTGACCTGATGAAAAGCGGCGTGGACCGCATCCCTCATCGCGCCCTGTTCCGGGCTCTGGGCCTGACTCAGGAGGAACTGGACCGTCCCATCATCGGCGTGGTCTGCGCCAAGAATGAGATCATTCCCGGACATATGCATCTGGATAAAATCGCAGAGGCTGTGAAAGCCGGTATCCGCATAGCTGGCGGTACCCCTGTGGAGTTCCCCGCCATCGGCGTATGCGACGGCATTGCGATGAACCATGAGGGTATGTTCTTCTCTCTGCCTTCCCGCGAGCACATTGCGGATTCCGTGGAGATTATGGCCAACGCCCATCCTTTTGATGGTCTAGTGTTCATCCCTAACTGCGACAAGATCGTGCCCGGTATGCTGATGGCCGCCCTGCGGCTGAATATCCCTGCCATCTTCTGCTCCGGCGGGCCTATGCTGCCGGGTAATGCCAATGGCAAGAAGGTAGCCCTGACCGACGCCTTCGAGGCACCCGGCGCTGTGCGCACCGGTAAGATGAGCGCGGAGGACGCACAGGAACTGGTGGAGCACGCCTGCCCCGGCTGCGGCTCCTGCGCCGGTATGTTCACCGCCAACTCCATGAACTGCATGACAGAGCTTCTGGGGTTGGGCTTGCCGGGCAACGGTACCATTCCCGCAGTTGAGAGCCAGCGCATTATCCTGGCTAAGCGCGCAGGTATGAAGGTCATGGATCTCGTTCGTGATAATGTGTGCCCCCGCGATATTGTGACGGATAAGGCGATCAAGAATGGCCTGGCCGCCGACATGGCTCTGGGCTGCTCCACGAACACCATGCTGCATCTGCCTGCCATCTGCCACGAGGCTGGTCTGAAGTTCGACCTAAAGGGCGTCAATGCTGTTTCTGACGCGGTGCCCCATCTTGTGAAGCTGAATCCTGCTGGCGTGCATTGCCTGTCGGATCTGAACGTTGCTGGGGGTCTCAGTGCCGTCATGAAGCGCCTGGATAGCATGGGACTTATTGATCCCTCCGCCAGAACGGTGGATGGTACTTGGGCTGATCGCATCATGAAGGCGGAGATCAAGGACGATGACGTTATTCGGGATCGGGAGCACGCCTACTCCCAAACCGGCGGTTTGGCAGTCCTGTACGGCAATCTGGCGCCCGACGGCGCAGTGGTGAAGAAGGGCGCGGTCCTGCCGGAGATGATGGTGCACACTGGCCCCGCTAAGTGCTTTGATAGCGAGGAGGCTTGCTGCGAGGGTCTGTACGCCGGCAAGGTGCAGCCAGGTGATGTTGTTGTTGTACGCTATGAGGGACCCAAGGGCGGTCCGGGTATGCGTGAAATGCTCTCTCCTACTGGCGCCATTGCCGGCATGGGCCTGGACTCCACTTGCGCCCTAGTGACGGATGGCCGCTTCTCTGGCGTTAGCCGCGGTGCCTCTATCGGACACATCTCTCCTGAGGCGGCTGCAGGTGGTCTGCTGGCCTATGTGGAGGACGGTGATCAGATTGCCATCGATATCCCCAATTACTCCATCCAGCTGTTGGTCTCTGATGAAGAGATCGCCAAGCGGAAGGCTGCTAAGGTCCCACAGCCGCCCAAGCAGGTAACTGGCTACTTAAAACGGTATCGCGCCATGGTGACTTCGGCTAACCGCGGCGCTGTCCTGGAAGTTTCCGAGGACGAATAAACCTGACTTCTTATAGGGTGGAGTTGTCCAACGGACAACTCCATCCTAACCCATAGAAAAGAATTACGAAAATATTGGTAGTGTCTGTTTATTACCCCATGCTTAACAAGGAGAAGAAATCATGGCAAAAAAAGTTGTTATTTCTTGCGCGGTGACTGGTTCTATCCATACGCCAAGTTTGTCCCCAAATTTTCCTGCGACACCGGATCAGATCATTCAGCAAGCGGTCGATGCATATAAAGCGGGCGCTGCGGTATTGCACATCCACGCTCGCAATCAAGAGGGAAAACCTGTAGGCGATTTTGAAACCTTTGGGTATATCCTTTCTAATATCAAGAAGCAGTGCCCGGAAGCGGTGATCGGCATTACAACCGGCGGCGCAAATGGCATGAGCACAGAGGAACGCTTTTCCATCATTGAGTATTTCAAACCGGAAATGGCATCCGCTAACGCTGGTTCTATGAATTTTTCCTATCACAAGTTGCTTGATGACGTGAAAGAGGTCCGATACGACTGGGAAAAAGAATATGTCACCCGGACTTATGATAACGTGTTCAAGAATACGTTCAAGGATATTGAGTACTGCATCCGCACTATGAACGCCAGCGGAACTTTGCCAGAGTATGAGGTATTCGACCTGGGTCAGCTGAACAATTTGGCTTACTTCAAAAAGGAAGGCCTGCTGCCGGATCCTATCTACATCCAGTTTGTTCCCGGTGTGCTGGGCGGATATCCGGCGAGCAACGAAAACATCATGTATATGATCGATCAGGCGAAGAAGCTGTTGGGTAATAATATCCAGTACAGCACTGTGGCTCCCGGTCGTCGGATGTTCCGGCTTGCTACATTTATGGCGCTCAATGGCGGCAATGTCCGAGTGGGAATGGAAGATGGCCTGTATCTGAAGCCGAACGGGGAACTGGCTAAGGATTGTGCTGCTCAGGTGACAAAAATCAAGAATATTTTGGAGAGTTTGGACTATGAGATTGCCTGCCCCGATGAGGCTCGTGAGATGCTAAATCTGAAGGGCGCGGATAAGGTTTCCTTCTGAGCGGACGGAGGAAATGGCGATGATTGACATTGGCTGCTGCGGACACACAGATTCCTATTTAGCAATCTCGCAGATGGGGTATGATTATGTTGAGCTTTCTGCTCAACAGATCATGGAACTAACTGATGAAGAGTTTTCTGAGTTTTTAAAACTCTATAAAAAGACGGGATTTCCATGTTTGGGATTTAATGAGTACTGCACAGCGGAGTTTCCACTGGTAGGACCCGGCAGCAACAGTGATGCTTGTCGGGAGTACGCTCAAAAGGTTTGTGAGCGTGGACACGCCTTGGGCATCCGCTCCATCGGGATTGGAGCTCCAGCGGCTCGTATTTTGCCGGAAGGGTATGGAAAAGAGCAGGCAGACGCGGATATCATTCAATTTCTGCGGTACATCTGTCCCATTGCGGAAAAATACGGCATTATGATCCTTTTGGAGGCCGTGCACAAATATTTGTGCAATTATTTGAATAATACAAGCGAAGTACTTGCGCTTGTACAGAGATTGGATATCCCAAACCTGAAGATCGTGCTGGACTATTACCACGCGGAGGTCATGGGTGAGGATCTCCATGCGCTCTCCTATGTCATACCCTATACCCGACACCTCCATATTGCTGCAAATCTGCCTATGCGCATACGCGGTTTTATGAGAGAACAAGACATCCCTGAGATGCACAGGCTCATGGAGGATGCGCTCAAAGCTGGCTATGATGGCGGCATAAGTGTGGAAGCGGTTCGAGATAATGTATATCGAGACGGCGCCAGTTGCCAGCAATATATGCGAATTGCGCTTCTGAACACTTAATAGCACTGTGAATAATATTAATCTGGGAGAACCTGCTATTCCCAAAAGAATTTTTCAGTTTATAGCGGTGTGTTTTTGGGAAATTCTTGTTAATTTTAGCGGCGAAAATATGATGTATGAACAGAAACGAAAATCTTCAGTTGACCCACGCCGTGACCCACGAACAGAAAAAATGGGGCGGAAACAACGGAG
>ERZ836441.1071-NODE-1071-length-28965-cov-3.498028_pt1 | contig 28965 bp, 28 predicted proteins | sample MGYA00519686_ERZ836441 | MGnify/ENA primary metagenome ERZ836441 (study PRJEB31850, sample SAMEA3708800) | human gut metagenome | biome: human gut; feature: human-associated habitat; material: faeces | place: China | collected 2014 ... | reverse complement strand
GACCTGGAGCGGCTTCTGGGCCTGCTGCCGGGACAGGTGACGCCGCTGGGGGCCCTCCGGGCGCCTGCCGGCACGGTCACCGTGGTGTTGGATGCGTCTTTGCGGGGCCGGACCGTGGGCGTCCATCCGCTGGAGAACACCGCTACCACGTTTTTGAATCTGGACGATCTGGCCGCGCTGCTGGAGGACCATGGTGTGCCGGTGATCTGGTGTCCGCTGTAATACGCACAAGCCGCCCGCCGGAGAATCCCGGCGGGCGGCTTGTGCCCATCTGGCGGCGGGCCGTCACTTCCCATCGATGTGGTGCTGGATCCGCTGCATGATCATGTCCAGGGCCACCAGGTTGTGGCCGCCCTCCAGCACCACGATGTCCGCGTACTTCCGGGAGGGCTCCACATACTGCTCATGCATGGGCTTCACAGTGGTGAGATACTGGGAGACCACGGACTGGAGCGTCCGGCCCCGCTCCTCCACATCCCGCAGGGCCCGGCGGAGGATCCGCTCGTCCGCGTCCGTCTCCACAAAGATCTTGATGTCGAACATATCCCGCAGAGTGGGGTTCTGGAAGATCAGAATGCCCTCCACAATGATGACCTTAGCGGGCTGGATCTCCACGGTTTGGTCGGTGCGGTTGTGCTCCACAAAGGAGTAGACGGGGCACTGGATGGAGCGTCCGGCCTTCAGCTCCTGCAGGTGGCGGATCAGCAGGTCCGTGTCAAAGGCGTTGGGGTGGTCATAGTTCACCTTGGCCCGCTCCTCATAGGTCCTGCCCACCTGGCGCTTGTAATAGCTGTCATGGCCGATGACGGTCACGTCTTTGCCGAAGTGTTCCTTCAAATGCCGGGTCAGAGTGGTCTTTCCGGAGCCGGTGCCTCCCGCAATCCCGATCAGGATGGTGTTCATGTTCCCGATTCCCCCTAAAATCTCCCAGTTCTGTGAAACAAAACCGCGTTCTTTTGCGTCCATTATAGAAGAGGCGCTCCCCAAAAGCAAGCGGAACCGCGGAAAAAGCGTAAATTTCCCAGGGAATCGACGCTTCCGGTCTTGACGGCACTGGGAAAAGCCGATATTATGTAAATTATGAAAAGCTGTTACGCGGGAGGATGACCCATGGCCATGAAACGCTGCCCCATCTGCGGGGAAAAGTATTCCGATACATACAAGAGCTGCCCCTTCTGCGAGGAGGAAGAGGCGCTGCAGAGCGGTGCACAGATCCGCAGGACCGCCCCCGGACGGGGCGGCAAACGGACGGCCGCCCGCGGCCGCCAGCCCAATCTGCTGAGTCCCATTCTGATTGTGCTGATCGTCATTATGGCGGCGCTGCTGGTCTACCTGCTCTTCGGCGACCGGATCGCCCAGCGCCTCTCCGGCGGAGAGGAGACCCAGGACACTTCCACAGAGGATGTGACGCCCCAGCCGCCGGACCCTGATACGGCGGACCCGGAGGAGGGAGACGGCGTGACCATGCCGGAGAGCGGCGGCACCGGCGAGATGGAAGACCCGAATGACGGCGGCACCACCACGCCCGCCCAGACGGATCCCTCCACCCTGCCGGAGACACTGACCATCGCCTACCTGGGTTCCCCCCGGACGGAGTTCACCATGTCCGTGGGAGATGAGCCCATTCCCCTGACTGTCTCCGGCGGCAGCGGCACTTATACCTGGAGCAGCAGCGATGACGGCATTGCCTCCGTGGATTCCACCGGCCGGGTGACGGCCATCTCCTCCGGACAGGCCACCCTGACGGTGACGGACGGCTCCGGCAAGGGCACCTGCCTGGTGCGGGTCCGGGGCGGCAGCACCGGCACATCTACGTCTGCCAGCGGCGGCAGCACCGCGTCCGGCAGCACGCTGACAGCGGGGACCGCGGTGGTGGTCAACGCCGGGAACGGCGTGCGGGTCCGCGCGCAGGCCAACACCAGCAGTGAGATTCTGGCGACCCTCTCCAACGGCGACTCCGTCCGGGTGGTGCAGAGCGCCGGGAACGGCTGGTATCAGATCAGCTTTGTGGCCTCCGGCGGCGTAACCACCACCGGCTATATGATGGGCGAGTATTTGTCCAATTCCTGAAAAAACGACATGGCGATATCCCCGGATGTTGGATGACATTCGGGGATATTTCATTGCGCGCGGGGGAAAAGTGTGCTATCATTTTTTAGATATGAATTGATAAAGAAAAAGGAGAGTACCATGACGACCCGACAGTTTCAGGAGAGCTCCGCCCTGCGGATCTTCCTGTCCTACTTCAAGCCCCACCGGAAGCTGTTTTTCCTGGATATGTGCTGCGCCCTGATGATCGCCGTGATCGATCTGGCGTTTCCCTACGTCTCCCGGTGGTGCATGTACCAGCTGCTGCCTGAGAGCGCCTACCGGACCTTCTTCGCTGTGATGGCGGTGGTGTTCTGCGCATACATCCTGCGGTCCGTGTTCACCTATATCATCTGCTATTACGGCCACACCTTCGGCATCCTGGTGGAGGCGGACATCCGCCGGGACCTGTTCCGCCACATGCAGGAGCTGAGCTTCGACTACTATGACCGCAACCGCACCGGCCAGCTGATGAGCCGCCTGACGGCGGACCTGTTCGACATCACGGAGCTGGCCCACCACGGACCGGAGGACATCTTCATCTCCGGCGTTACCATTGTGGGAGCACTGGCCATCATGTTCACCATCCAGTGGCAGCTGGCTCTGGTGATCGCCTGCATCATCCCGGTGTTCTTCCTGGTGGTGTGGAAGTGCCGCAAGTCCATGCAGGACGCCTCGATCAAGGTGAAGCAGCGGACGGCCACCATCAACGCCGACATCGAGTCGGGCCTCTCGGGCATCAAGACCGCCAAGGCCTTTGCCAATGAGGAGGCGGAGCTGGAGAAGTTCGACGTGTCCAACGACAGCTTCAAGACCTCCAAGCGGGCGTTCCACCGGGCCATGGGCCGGTTCAACGCGGTGATGGAGTTCTTCCTGTGCATCCTCTCCGTGGCAGTGATCTCCGTGGGCGGCTTCCTCATCATGCAGGGCCGGATGGACACGGTGGATCTCATCACCTTCAGCCTGTATATCACGACCTTCGTGAACCCGGTGCGCAAGCTCTCCACCTTTGCGGAGCTGTTTGCCAACGGCACCGCCGGCTTTGCCCGGTTTGTGGAGCTGATGCGGGAGGAGCCTGCCATGCAGGATGCCCCCGATGCCACCACTCTTTCCCGGGTGGAGGGGCGCATCGACGTGGACCATGTGTCCTTCGCCTATCAGGATGACATGGCGGTGCTCCACGACGTGGACCTCCACATTCGCCCCGGCGAGACCATCGCCGTGGTGGGGCCCTCCGGCGGTGGTAAATCTACTCTGTGCCAGCTGATCCCCCGGTTCTACGATGTGACGGACGGCGCGGTCCGCATCGACGGCCACGACGTCCGGCAGGTGACCCAGGAGTCCCTGCGGCAGAATGTGGGCGTGGTGCAGCAGGACGTATTCCTCTTCGCCGCCAGCATTCTGGAGAACATCCGCTACGGCAAGCCCGGCGCCTCGGAGGAGGAGGTGGCCCGGGCGGCGAAGCTGGCGGAGATCTATGACGACATCGTGGCCCTGCCGGAGGGGTTCAACACCTATGTGGGGGAACGGGGCACCCTGCTCTCCGGCGGACAGAAGCAGCGCATCTCCATCGCCCGGATCTTCCTGAAGGACCCGCCGGTGCTGATTCTGGACGAGGCCACCTCCGCCCTGGACAGCGTGACGGAGGCCAAGCTCCAGGAGACCTTTGAGAAGCTGGCCCACGGCCGCACCACCATCATCATTGCCCACCGGCTTTCCACCGTCCGCAATGCGGACCGGATCGCCGTCATTGAGGACGGCCGCATCACGGAGCTGGGCAGCCACGACCAGCTGATGGCGAAAAATGGCGCTTATGCGGAGCTGGTGCGGACGCAGGAGCTGATCGGCCATGGAAAAGAGTAAGCTGCTGGACCGCTGCGGGGCCGAGGGGGAGGACCGGCTGCTGCTGGCCAAGGTCCTGGACCGGGCTGCCCAGGCGGAGGAGCGCAATATTCCCGCCTGTACGGACTTTCTCTCCCCACAGCAGCAGATGATGGCCGGGGACCTGCTGCGTCTTGCGGGCATCCCGGAGACTGCCTGGCTCCGTCAGGGAGGCTACCAGGGGGCGGAGCGGAACATCCTGCTCTTTCTGCCGGACTGGATGGAGCCGGAGACGGCGGAGCCCCCGCTCCGATGTCTGCGGGCGGCCTTCCGGCCGGACGACCGGCTGAACCACCGGGACATCCTGGGCAGCCTCATGGGTATGGGCATCGTCCGGGAGAAGGTAGGGGACATTCTGGTGTCCCCGGAGAGTGCGGACCTGATCGTGCTGGACACGGTGGCGGATTTCCTGCTCTCCAGTTGGAACAGCGCCGGCCGGGCGAAGCTGACGGTGACGGAGATCCCCGCCGCCCACCTCCACATCCCGGAGGTGCGGTGCGAGGAGGTGCGGGACACGGTCAGCTCCCTGCGGCTGGACGCGGTGTGTTCCACCGGTTTTCGGATGGCGAGAGGGAAGGCGGTGGATATGATCTCCTCCGGCCATGTCCAGGTGAACTGGCGGCCCTGTACGAAGGCGGACAAGCTGCTTAGAGAGGGGGACACGGTCTCCGCCCGGGGATTTGGAAAATTTCAGTTGGCGGCGGTGGGCGGCGTCACGAAAAAGGGCCGCACGGCCATTGTGGTGAAGCGATATATTTGAGAGAGGAGGGTGCAGCGTGCTGGAATACGAGTTTGAAGAGGTGTCCTGCGGCGAGGTCTGCGGGTTCAACTTGCGGGAGACCGCTGCTCATCGGGAGGTCATCCTCCGCCGGGCGGCGGATGGCTGGCGATATGTGGGATGCATCCCCAAAAGCCAGCGCCGGCCTTACGGCTTTATCGAGAGCATCGACCTGGTATTCGAGCGCCAGCGGCCTGAGACCTGACAGGAGGAGCGAAACATGGAGCAAAAGCAGATCGACCGCATCAACGAGCTGGCCCGGAAGGCCAAGACACCGGAGGGCCTGACGGAGTGGGAGCGGATGGAGCAGGCGGCATTGCGGCGGGAGTACATCGACTCCGTGCTGGGGAACCTGAAGAGCCAGCTGGACCACACCTATGTGGTGGATGACCAGGGCAACAAGCGGAAACTGAAGCAGAAGGAGGACTGAGTGCCGTGGCCGGAAAGAAACAGAAGCAGGAAGGCGTTGGCGCTTGGATAGCCATCGTAATCCTCTTCGCCGTCGGCCTGTGGCCCATCGCCCTGGTGATGCTGCTGGTCAAACTCTTCGGAAACGACGGGCAGAAGCGGAGGCAGGCCCCGCCCCCGCTGCAGACGGCGGCGCCGGAGCCGGCGGCCGCCGCATCCGCCGGGACTGCCGGCAGGACCAAAAAGGCCGTGCGCAGCGCCATGAAGTCCCCGGCGGTGAAGAAGTCTAACGCCAAGTGGCTGAAGATCATTGGCGCGGTGCTGGCGGTCTGCGGCCTGGCGGCCTGCTGGTCCACCATCGAGATGATGATTTGGCTGGGCGGCGTGGAGCCTTGGTATATCGAAGAGCTGCTGTGGGCCTTAGCCATTGCTGCTGCCGGTGGGGCTATGTTCTGCAGCGGGGTCTCCATCGGCCGCAGTCTGAAGCGGTACAACAAGTATCTGGCCGTGGTTGGGAATTACGAGGCTATGGCAGTGGAACAGCTGTGCCGCACCCTGGGCTATTCCAGGGACCGGGTGGAGAAGGACCTGCAGAAGATGATCGATAAAGGCTACTTTGGGGATGAGGCGTATCTGAACATGGAGCTGGGGTATCTCTTCCGCAGCGGCCAGGCGGACGCGGACCTGAAACAGAAGCGCCGGCAGGAGGAGGCGGCCGCGGCGCCCCCCCCCAAGGAGACGGAGGAGGGCTGCTCCGGAATCCTGCGGAGGATCCGCCGGGCCAACGACGCCATCGCGGACCCGGGACTCTCTGCCAAGATCGACCGGCTGGAGACCATCACCGCCAAGATCTTCCGGGCGGTGGAGGAGGACCCGAAGAAGCGAGACCGGATCGATACCTTCTTGAACTACTACCTGCCTACTACCCAGAAGCTGTTGGACTCCTACGCGGAGTTTGAGGCTGCCGGGGTGGAGGGGGAGAACCTCCGCCAGGCCAAAGCCCGGATCGAGTCCACCATGGACCTGATTATCAAGGGCTTTGAGCACCAGCTGGACGAGCTGTACAAGGCCGACGCCATGGATGTGGACAGCGACATCCGGGTAATGGAGACCATGCTGGAGCGGGATACTGCCAGTGTGGAAAAGGACTTTGGCCTGGGAGAGTTCGCAGCGGAACAGAAGCCGGAAGAGACGGAATAAAAAGGGACCCGGCGCGGAAATCCGCGCCGGGTTTCTTTGCGTCGGGGACTTACTTGCCCCAAACGTCCGCTACCAGATTTTTGTACATCTCTACATAGAACAGGGAGTCCATGCCCATGGTAACGCTGTCAAAGCCCTCGGCAAACCGCTGGCGGCTGGCTGCCGCACTGCCGGTAAAGATGATGGAGAGCTTGCCGCTGCGCTTGCAGGCCGCCTGGACCCGCAGGATGGCGTCATGGACCACCGGTGCGTTGAACTCGCCGGGGTGGCCCAGGGCAATGGACAGGTCAAAGGGCCCCACAAAGATGCCGTCTACACCGTCCATAGCGGTGATCTCCTCAATGTGCTCCAGGCAGCCCACAGTTTCGCACTGGGGCAGCAGCAGCGTCTCCCGGTTGCTGGTTTCCATATAGCCGGAAATGGAGACCGCATGGGCGGCGTGGCCCCAGCCGCCGTCCCGGGTGGGGCAGAAGCCCCGGTTCCCCAGAGGCGCGAACTTGGCATACCGGACCAGCTCCCGGACTTCCTCCACGGTCTCCACGCAGGGGACCACCACACCCTGGGCACCCACGTCCAGCAGCCGCAGCACTGCCGTGCGGGAGATCTCATTGGCCCGGGCCAGGGCCGTCAGGCCTGCGCCCTGGGCGGCGGCGATCTGGGCCGCAGCGGATTCGATCCCGGCGGGGGAGTGCTCCGTGTCCACGATCACATAGTCCAGTCCGGTATAACGCAGGCTCTCCACCGCCAGGGGGCTGCCGATGGCGGAGAAGGTTCCCAGGCTCTGGCGGCCCTGGTGAAATTTTTCTAAAACAGTATTTTCCATAGCATCCGATCCTCCTGAAAATCATTGATTCTATTATACCCCCCGGAGGATGCCTGTCAATTCCGGAGCAGCGGGCAAAACCCTCCAAAAATCATGCCAAAAACAGCAAAAGGGTTGGCCCAAAGGCCAACCCTTCGTACTGATATGGAGAGTGCGGAAGGACTGCTTACAGCTCGCAGAGCTTGAGGAGCTCCTCCCAGTTTTTGTCCACTTCCTTCTGGACCTCTTCGATCATCCACTCGTTGCCGGGCTTAAACATGTGGGCAAAGCGGCCCTGCATCTTCAGGTACTCCTCCACCGGCAGCTTGTTCTTGGGCTTGTAGCTGAGGATGTACTTGCCCTCAACCACCTCGTACAGCGGCCACACGCAGGTTTCCACCGCCATCTTGGTGACCTCCATCAGCTTCTCGCTGGGATACCGCCAACCGCGGGGGCAGGGCGCCATCACGTTCAGGAACGCCGCGCCGGGGGTGTAGATGGCCTTGTGGGCCTTCTCCGTGATGTCCTTGAAGTTTCCGATGAACGTGGTCTGGGCCACATAGGGGATGCCGTGGGCCACCATGATCTTCGTCAGGTTCTTCTTCTGCTGCATCTTGCCGGGGATCACCGTGCCCTGAGGCGTGGTGGTGGTGTCGGCAAAGTGGGGGGTGGAGGAGGAACGCTGGATGCCGGTGTTCATGTATGCCTCGTTGTCGTAGCAGACATACACCATGTCGTGGCCGCGCTCCATGGCGCCGGACAGGCTCTGGAAGCCGATGTCGTAGGTGCCGCCGTCGCCGCCGAAGGCGATGAACTTGTACGTATCATCCAGCTTGCCCCGCTTCTTCATCGCCCGGTATGCCGTCTCCACGCCGGAGATCGTGGCCGCCGCATTTTCAAAGGCGTTGTGGATGAAGCTGTCCTTCCACGCCGTGTAGGGGTACATGAAGGTGGAGACCTCCAGGCAGCTGGTGGCGGAGCACACCACCGCCTTGTCCTCCGGGTTCAGGGCACGCAGCACCGTCCGCACCGCGATGGGAGAGCCGCAGCCCGCGCACATTCTGTGGCCGCCGGACAGGCGGTCCTCTTTCATCAGGTTTTCTTTCAGACTATATGCCATGACTGTTTTCCCTCCTTATTCCCGGACGTCCAGGTAGCGATAGGTCTCGCCCACCTCGCCGGTGGCCGCGATCTTCTCCAGCTCCGCGAACACGTGCTGGATGCTCTCCACCCGCACGTCGCGGCCGCCCAGGCCGTAGATGTAGTTGATGCCCTTGGGGCCGCTGATGCCCGCCGCGTACAGGCTGGCCGTGACCTCCGCGAACATGGGGCCGCAGTGGGCGTTGAAGCTGTCGTCCTTGTCCATCACGGCGAAGGCCTTCACGTTCTTCAGGGCTTCGCAGATATCCTCACTGGGGAAGGGACGGAAGGAGCGGACCTTGATCTGGCCCACCTTCTTGCCCTGGGCCCGCAGCTCGTTGATGGCCTCCTTGGCGGTGCCGGCGGAGGAGCCGATGATGACGATGGCCTCCTCAGCGTCGTCCATCATATAGGTCTCGATCAGGCCGTAGGTCCGGCCGGTCATCTCGCCGAATTCCTTGCCCACCTTGCGGATCACGTCCTTGGCGTCCATCATGGCCTGGGCCTGCTGCCGCTTGGCCTCCATGTAGTACACGGGCGTGGCGTAGGCGCCCACGGCCATGGGCTCGCCGGGCTTCAGCAGCGCGTGGGCGGGCTTGTACTCGCCCACGAATTCCTTGACCTTCTCCGTCTCCACCAGGTCGATGTTCTCGATGGCGTGGGAGGTGATGAAGCCGTCCTGGCACACCATGATGGGCAGGCTCACCGCCTCCGCGATCCGCATGGCCTGCAGGTAGTTGTCGTAGGCCTCCTGGTTCGTCTCCGCGAACAGCATCAGCCAGCCGGCGTCCCGCACGCCCATGGCGTCGGAGTGGTCGTTGTTGATGTTGATGGGGCCGGACAGGGCGCGGCAGGAGACGGCCAGCGTGATGGGCAACCGGTCGGAGGCCGCCACGTACAGCATCTCCGTCATATAGCACAGGCCGCAGGAGGAGGTGGCGGAAATGGCACGGCAGCCGGCAGCCTCCGCGCCGATGCAGGTAGACATGGCGCTGTGCTCGCTCTCCACCGCGATGAACAGCGTGTCCACTTCCCCGTTGTCCACGTATGTAGAGAAGTACTGGGGGATCTCCGTGGACGGCGTGATGGGATACGCGCCCATCACATCCGGGTTGATCTGCTTCATGGCATAGGCGACCGCCTCATTGCCGGAAAGTCTTTCTCTGATTCCCATTGTTCCTTCCCCTCCTTATTTCTCGTCCTTGACCATAGTGATGGCCCCGAAGGGGCAGGTGTTGGCGCAGATGCCGCAGCCCTTGCAGAAGAAGTAGTCGAAGTCCTCCCGCTTGCCCTCGCCGTTCACCGGGATGGACATATCCGGGCACACCGGCGCGCAAAGCAGGCACTGCCGGCACTTGTCCCAGTCGATCACGGGCTTCATGGTCCGCCAGTCGCCGGTCTCCACCACGCTGGACGTGCCGCCCTCATAAATGTTGCAGCCCGGGGTGATGTCCTTCCAGGTCACGTCCGGGGTCATATCCTTCGCCAGATGGCTCATCCTACCTGCACCTCCTCCAGAGATCTCTTCAGCGCCCGCATATTGCCCTCGATGACCTGGGGCTTGCTGGCGAACTTGTGCTTGAAGGAGCCCTCCATATCCTTGATGAACTCCTCCTCCCCGATGACGCCGGACACCCTCACGATGGCGGCCAGCATGGGGGTGTTGGGGAAGTTCTTGCCCAGCTCCTCCTCGCTGATCTTACCGGCGTCGATGGTGCAGACCCGGCCCTCGTAGCCCTTCAGCAGGGGCCGCAGCTCCGCGGGGGACTTGCTGGAGTTGATGACGATGGCGCCTTCCTTCTTCAATCCGGCGGTCACGTCCACGGCGGACAGCAGGGTCTCATCCACGACCACCACATAGTCCGGGAAGTAGATGTTGGAATGGACGGTGCTCCGCTCGGAGCTGATCCGGTTGTAGGCGGTGATGGGCGCGCCCATGCGCTCGGGACCGTACTCCGGGAAGCCCTGGACATACTTGCCCGTGTTGAACGCCGCGTCCGCCAGCAGCAGCGACGCCGTTTTGGCGCCCTGGCCGCCCCGGCCGTGCCATCGGATCTCTACAATGTCTTTCATGCTTGATCCTCCTCGTTCGGTTTGGCCCCCAAGCGGGGGCCGTCTCGAAATTTGCCGTTTTGAGTGCTTGTCAGCATGTATAGTATAGTCCCTTTCTGCGAGGAATGTCAATTCTATAACAAATTAGACAGTATAGAAATCTGTGAATGCCAGCGGCTTCTTTTTGTTATAAGTGCGCAAATAGCTGGGGACTCTGTTCTGTATTCCTGCCTTTTTGCATAAAAAAGAGTCCTTTTTTTCGGCGCTTTGCTCGCTGGAAGTAGCATACTCCAGTATGGCTGACAGGCTGGGCAGCCGCAGCACAGGTGAAAAGCGGCTCCCGGCACCGTCGTGGGCGCCGGGAGCCGCGGGATGTATTTGAAAGCCGCTTACCGGGCCGCCTGGAGCAGCTTCTCTGCAATGACCTCCACATCTTCACCGGAGGCCACAAAGTCCATGACATTGGGCAGGGAGAGGGAGCGGCGCAGCAGCGCCGTGTAGTAGCGCATCGCCCATTCCCGGCCGGTGACAGAGCAGTGCTGGATGATTTCCACAAGCTCTACCAGTTCCTCCCGGGACAGGTCGGGGATACAGGGCGGTTCCGGCGTCAGTGTGAGCCGTGCCAATGTGTCCAGGTCCGTCCAGCTCCAGTATTCCGCAAATTCCACATCAGTGTGGACTTTGCCCGTGAGAGCGGCCAGGTCCTCCAGCTCCGCGCCGGCGGTACCGGGTTCTTTGTCTGCAATGGCTGCAATCAGGGCCTCCACCGCGTCCAGCTTGCCTTCGTCGATTCGGGGAAACTCCAGTGCCTTTCTCATGGTGCGCCTCCTCTGAAATCTTAGCGTTTTCTTAACTTTACCAGAGTTTTGCAAGTTTGCCAAGACTAATCCGCTGCATGGGACTCGCAAACCGGACCTTGCATTTGAGGACGAGATGTGCTATACTGCATAATCTGAAAACAATTCTCATTTTCGAAGGAGATCAGACTGTGGAAAAGCGTATTCGGTTGTGTGCCGCGCTGGCGATGGTGCTTCTGTTGACCGCCTGCGGACAGGCTCCGGCGGAGCATGAGAGGGAAGAGCGGCTGACAGTGGTGGCTACGGTATTCCCCGCCTATGATTTCGCCCGGGCCGCCGGGGGAGAGCTGGCAGAGGTGCGGCTTCTGTTGCCGCCGGGAGCAGAGAGCCATTCCTACGAGCCCACCCCGGCGGACATTCTGGCAGTGCAGGAGTGCGATCTGTTCCTCTATCTGGGCGGCGAATCCGACGCTTGGGTGGAGACGATTCTGGAGTCCGTGGACATGCAGGGCGAGGCCCTGCGGATGGTGGACTGTGTGGACCTGCTGGAGGAGACAGTGGAGGGCATGGAAGACCACGAGGGCCATGACCACGACCATGCGGAGGGGCCCGGCCTGGGAGAAGTGGTGGGCTACGATGAGCACGTGTGGACATCCCCGAAAAATGCCGCCGCCATCACCCGGGCGGTGGGGGACAGGCTGGCGGAGCTGGACCCGGCCAATGCCGGGACTTACGCCGCCAACACGGAGGGCTACGCCGCCCGGATCGAGGCCCTGGACCGGGAATTCGCGGACTTCTTCGCCGGAGTGGAGGACCGGACCATGGTGTTCGGGGACCGATTTCCCCTGCGGTACTTCGCGGAGGAATTCGACATCGACTACTACGCTGCCTTCCCCGGGTGCAGCACCCAGACAGAGCCCTCGGCAGCCACCATCGCCTTCCTGACGGACAAGGTGCGGGAAGAGGGGATCCCCACGGTCTGGTACATTGAGTTCTCCAATCATCTGGTGGCGGACAACATTGCGGAGGCCGCGGGCGTCAAGACGGCCCTGTTCCACACCTGCCACAATGTATCCACGGACGAACTGGAGGCGGGGGCCACTTACGTGTCCCTGATGGAGCAGAATCTGGAGACGCTGCGGGAGAATCTGTGATCTGAAAAGAAGAGCGCCGGGGCTGCAGCGGATGTCGCAGCCCCGGCTTTTTTATGGGAAACGGCGGAGAAGCCTTTGACAGGGGCGTGCTTCCGCCGTATCATAGGAGTCAGAGAGGAGAGATGGTATGCTGGCTTATACCTATTTGGAAAAAGGAACCTTCCGGCTGACGGACAAGCCGAAGCCTGTGCTGCGGGAACCTGGAGACGCGCTGGTCCGGGTGACGCTGTCCAGCATCTGCACCAGCGACCTGCACATCAAGCACGGCTCCGTGCCCCGGGCGGTGCCCGGTATCACCGTGGGCCATGAGATGGTAGGTGTGGTGGAATCGGTGGGTCCCGGCGTCCAGACGGTCCGCCCCGGCGACCGGGTGAGCGTGAATGTGGAGACGTTCTGCGGCGAGTGCTTCTTCTGCCGCCACGGGTATGTCAACAACTGTACGGATCCCAGCGGCGGCTGGGCCCTAGGCTGCCGGATCGACGGGGGACAGGCGGAATACGTCCGGGTGCCCTACGCGGACCAGGGTCTGACGAAAATCCCGGAGAGCGTTACGGACCGGCAGGCACTGTTTGCCGGCGACATCCTGGCCACCGGCTTCTGGGCGGCCCGCATCGCGGAGATCGGGCCGGAGGACACGGTGCTGATCCTAGGAGCGGGCCCCACAGGCATCTGCACTCTGTTGTGCGTGCTGCTGAAAGCACCTAAGCAGGTCATCGTCTGCGAAAAGGACCCGGCGCGTCTCCGGTTTGTCCGGGAGCACTATCCCCAGGTGCTGACGGTGGGGCCGGAGGAGGTGCTGGCCTTCACACAGGCCCACAGCGACCACGGCGGCGCGGACCGGGTGCTGGAGGTAGCCGGGGCGGAGGAGACCTTCCGCCTGGCCTGGCAGTGCGCCCGCCCCAATGCGGTGGTGACGGTGGTGGCGCTTTACGATAGGCCCCAGCTCCTGCCCCTGCCGGAGATGTACGGGAAGAATCTCACCTTCAAAACCGGCGGCGTGGACGGCTGTGACAGCCAGGAGATTCTGGACCTGATCGCGGCGGGAAAGCTGGACACCACGCCCCTCATTACCCACACTGTCCCTCTGCGGGATATCGCGGCGGCCTATGACCTGTTCGAGCACCGGCGGGACGGTGTCATCAAGGTGGCGGTGGACTGCAGCATGGCGTGAGGACAGCAGGACAACAGCTCCGAAGAGACAGAGAGGAGAGAGGCAGATGGATGATGGGATGCAGTGGCTAGCGGGAACGATCCTGTCGGCGGTGATCTCCAGCGTGATCACCGTGGGCTTCCTGTCCGCGCTTGTGACACGGCTGCAGATCCGGATCGACCACCGGAATAACGGGATCAAGCGGGTCTATGCCCCGGGAGAGCACAGCCGAGCACTGAAAAAGCAGCTGGCAGAGGCACGGGCGATCCAGCTTCTGGCATTGTCCGGCTATGGGTTCACCCATGCATACAGACGCATCCTGACCGACTGCGTGGCCAGGGGCGGGACAGTGGAATACCTGCTGGCGCAGCCCGGAACCGCCTATATGAAAGATGCGGCTGAGATCGAGGGCAGAGGGGCGGACTCCATCTCCGAGGAGGTCGGGGAGACCCTGAAGCTGCTGGAGGCCATCCGGCGGGACGCCGCGGAAAAGGCAGGGAAGCAGAAAGCGGAGCCGGGCAGAGTTCTTGTCAGGTATTTTCACACGGAGATGCGCGAACAGCTGATTCTCTGTACGGATCAGAGCGGGCGGCGTACAGCCTGGCTGTCGCTGCTGATCCCGCCGCTTCCGGCGCTGGAGTGCAACATGATCGAGTACAGGGACGCGGAGGACTGTGTGGATTATTATGAGGCCGTGAAGAGGCGCAGTGAGCCTTGCCCAGTCGCCGTCCCCGGCAGGATGCACGGAAAGGACTGAGACACCGGGCGCAGGCCGGTCCTCACCAGGCTATGCGGCGGTACTCGATGGCCCTGCACTGGCGGACCACTTGGGCACAGAGAGCGTTGTAAAATTGGAGATACTGTTTCTTGGCCTGGCGCTGGGCGCGCTGCTTCTCCTGAAACAGCCGCCACTGAGGGCAGGTCTTGTGGCAGCCCTCCTGGTAGGATGGACAGCCGGTTTGGCAGGGCAGCATGGGACATTCCTCCGATCTCGGATATTCTCCGCCCGGACACGGCCGGGGCAGGACTCTGCTGTCAGTGTAGTCTTTTTCCCAACGGCCTGCCACCTTGAAATGGTAAAGCGGGGGTAAAACCTCTGCGCAGGCGGAAAAACGGGGCTTGACAACCCCCGCGGTGGCATGGTAAAGTATTGGCTGTTCATCGGAGGGCTTGTGGCCGCAGTCACAAAGCCGGATAAGATGCTGGGGGGCGCCCGGTTTCTTGTCCGGCTTTTTTTCGCGCCTTTCCGGAGTTGAGGAGGGACATCATGGAAACAGAACAGACCTTTACACGGGGGCCGATCCTGTCGACCCTGCTGAAATTTGCCCTGCCGGTGCTGCTGGCTCTGCTGCTGCAGGCCATGTACGGCGCAGTGGACCTGCAGGTGGTGGGCAAATTCGGCACTGCGGCGGACATCTCGGCCGTCTCCACCGGCAGCCAGATCATGCAGACCGTGACCATCGTCATCACAGGTCTGGCTATGGGCATCACGGTCCTGCTGGGACAGAAGATCGGTGAGGACAGGCCGGAGGAGGCGGGGGCGGCTGTGGGCAGCGGCATCTGCCTGTTTCTGGTGGTGGCAGTGGCTGCCACAGTGGCGCTGGAGCTGGCGGCACCTCAGCTGGCAATGCTCATGCACGCCCCGGCGGATGCCTTTGACGGCACGGTGGAATATGTGCGGATCTGCTCCGGCGGCGCGGTGTTCATTGTGGCCTACAACCTTTTGGGCAGTATCTTCCGGGGGATCGGAGATTCCCGGGTACCGCTGATCACTGTGTTGATTGCCTGTATTCTGAATATCGGCGGCGACCTGCTGTTGGTGGGGGGCTTCGGCCTGAATGTGGCTGGCGCAGCCATCGCCACAGTCTTTGCCCAGGCAATGAGCGTGGCGCTGTCCCTGCTGCTGATCCGTGGAAAGCACTTGGCCTTCATACTCCGGCGGCAGGACATCCGGTTCAACGGTGCCATCATTGGACGGATTTTGAAATTGGGCAGCCCGGTGGCGCTCCAGGACCTGCTGGTGAATATCACCTTCCTGGTGATCATCGCCATCGCCAATTCTATGGGCACCATTCCCTCCGCCGGGGTGGGCGTGGCGGAGAAGCTGTGCGCCTTCGTCATGCTGGTGCCCTCTGCCTATATGCAGTCCATGTCCGCCTTCGTGGCGCAGAACATCGGCGCCGGGCTGGAGGCCAGGGCCCGGCGGGCGCTGCTGTACGGCGTGCTGTCCTCCCTGATGGCGGGCCTCCTCATGGGCTGGGCGGCATTCTTTCACGGAGATGTGCTGGCGGGTATTTTCGCGGACGACCCGGCGGTGATCGCCGCCGCCTGGGAGTATCTCAAGGCCTACGCCATTGACTGCCTGCTTACCAGCTTCCTGTTCTGCTTTGTGGGCTTTTTCAACGGCTGCGGGCAGACGCTGTTCGTCATGGCGCAAGGAATGGTCGGGGCCCTGGGGGTCCGGCTGCCGGTGGCGCTGCTGGTGAGCCGGGCGGCGGACAGCTCTCTGTTCCATCTGGGGCTGGCCACCCCTGCCTCCACGGTGGTGCAGATTTTCCTGTGCGGAATCTGGTACCTGCGGCGCTCCCACCGGCTGAACCGGCTGGGGCTGATACGGAAATAAAAAGATGCCCCGGCACCTTCGTGCCGGGGCTTTCCAGCGTGCCTGTCCGCAGGCAGCGTGGAGTGCAGGACAGAAGACCTGCACTTGTCCCTTTGATGGACAGGCTCAGTAGTTCCGCTCCATCTCCTGGATCTGCTGGTACAGCCAGTCATTGACAGGGACGGAAATGCCGTGTTTGGCGGCCAGCCGGCGAATGGTGCCTGCAAACAGCTCCACTTCGCTCTTCCGGTGGTTTTTGCCGTCCTGCCGCATAGAGGTCTCACCGTTGGAGGGCAGGTGGTCAATGATGTCCACCCATGCGGCCACGTCCTTCTCAGAGAGCGGGACACCCTCTGCATTGGCCACGGCGGCCACCTCCCGCATGGCGCCGATCATGGTGTCCCGGGGCTTTCCGGGCACCTGCAGCGGGCCGTAATCGCACTGGAACACCAGGGCGGCCTGGTTGCAGCCGGTGTTGCACAGCAGCTTGCTCCACATGTGGGTGCGGATGTCCGCCGGTACGACATAGGGGAAGCCGATGCTGTCAAAAAACGCGGTGAGCCGCTGGAGGCGGCTGGTGTCCTCCCCGGCGGGGACGCCTACTGCCAGTTCCCCAATGGGGTCGCAGACGACGCGGTTGCCCTCCTTCTTGGCGGCTATCCGCTCCGCCACGCACCAGACCACATGCTCCGGACCAAAGGCATCTCCGAGGATCTCCTCGCTGGAGATGCCATTGAGGACCGAGATCACGAGCGTGTCCGGTCCCACCAGGTGGCGGCAGGTCTCGATGGCGTTCTGCAGACCGCCGAACTTGACGGCGAACAGCAGTAGGTCCACCGGCTCTGTGCGAGCGGCGGCATCGGTGTAATTGAAGTCGCAGGGTGCGTCGTTGTACCAAAAGCCCTGCTTCCGGTAGCGGGCGATCCGTGCGCCGTCTGCCAGAACGGGGACCTGCTCCTTGCCGAGCGCCCGTGTGAGGAGCGTGGCATACAGGACGCCAAGGGAACCCAGGCCGATGACGCCGGCTGTTTGAATGGGTTTCATCAATCATTCCTCCTGTTCATCAAAACAGGGCGGCGGAATGCTCCGCCGCCCCTGTTGCTTACGCGATCCGAGCCAGCCACCGCAGATCGTAGGGCTCAAACACGACCTTTTCATAGGCGTCCACATCCAGGGGCGTGCCGTCCCAGTCGGAGTGGATGTCGCCGTTCTGCTTGATGAGGATGTCGTAGAGGATGTCGTAGGTGACGCCGCTCACCGGGTCCGTCTCCACGATGGTGGAGTAAGGCAGCGTCTTGTGGTATGTCAGCTCCATTCCCTTGTAGTCGAAATGGAAGCCGCAGCGCATCCGGCAGCCGTCCAGTCCCGTGTACCGGGCCACCTTCTTCAGATCCTGGAGGATTTTGTCCCCCTCCTCCTCGTAGAGGTTCTCCGGTGTGGTGGCGGTGTAGTCGAACCGGAACTGAATGGAGGCGCCCGGGAGCTTGCGGAACCGCTCCATATAGGGCACCAGCTGTTCGGCGGGATAGTTCTTGTACAGCACGCAGTTCACCCGGAAGGGCACCGGCAGCTTGGAAAGCAGGCCGTCGTTGGATTCCACCACATAGTGCTGCATGTGGCGGGAGACGTTGATGCAGGTGATCTTGTGTCTGTTCCGCTCCGCAAATGCCAGAATGTCCGCCTCGGACTGGTGCTCGGAGACGGGAAGGGTGGTGTTGATATATACCTTGTGGGTAGTGGGGATTTTGTCCAGCATCACCTGGAGGGACTCCAGGTTGGCGAAGGGCTCACCCCCGGTGAAGACGAAGTCGCAGTCGGGCGTGATGGCGTCCATCCGCTCGATGCTCCGGCAGATCTTCTCCAGGGAAAACCCTGTCATATCCGCATACTCGCCTTTATTGATGCAGAAGGGGCAGTGGTTCTTGCAGTCGTAAGGGACAAAGATCGTCACCGTGGCGCCGCCCTCCCGCGTCTTATAGGGATGTTTCATATCGATCGGCCTTTCAGAGTAAAATGGAAAATCCGTGAAAAAATGGTCTCCAAAAACCGCGTTGAAGGTCTTGCAGACAATGTTATATTTTAAAGGATTTTTCAACAGAGGTCAAGAGTAAAAGGGAAATTCCCCGTGAGAAACTCCGAAAAAACGCTGACACTTCTGGAAAACCTGCACAAATCCCGCCTGCAGCGCCGCCCCGGTGGAAAGATGCCGGTGAAGGCAGGGCTGTACATTTCCCGGAGAAAATGCTATAATAACAAACTATGCAATTGTGTTTCAAGAGAGGAGGCGGACCCATGGAGATTCTGCAGGGGCTGCTGGACAACCTGACGGCCCTGCTGGCGGCACATCCGCTGGCGGGGGAGTGGTATATGGCCTTTGTGCGCTTTCTGTTTCCGGCTCTGGCCGTGCTGATCCTATACCGGGCGGTCCGCTCTCTGCTGCGGATTCCCCACACGCCGGAGAACTGGGGCCAGCTGAGCCTGCCAAACGGCACGTCCCTGCCCCTGACCCACTGGGAGAACATCCTGGGCCGGAGCAAGACGGCGGACATCTATCTGAACTATCCCAGCATCTCCCGGCAGCATGCCGCCCTCTGCCGGGGCGAAGATGAGAACTGGACGCTGTACGACCTGGGGTCCAAGGGCGGCACGGCGGTGAATGGGGAGAAGGTGGCGTCCTCCGTTCCCGTGAAGCTGGGGGATACCATCACTTTAGGGGGCGTGCCGTTGATCTTCCTGCCTCAGACCGTGGCGGAGCGGGAGGAGCAGGAGGCGAAGCGCCGGGCGGAGCGCCCCGCCGCCATCTGGCCGTCTTTCCTGTGGCTGACGGTGTTTCAGGTGCTGGCCTGTCTGCAGCTGCTCGTGGCCGCCGGGACTGAGGCCACCATCGCCATCCCCCTGGCCTTCCTGGGGCTGACGGTGCTGATGTGGCTCTATTACGCGGCCCTGCGGGCCACTCGCTGCGTGGGCTTTGAGATGGAGACCATCGCCTTCTTCCTCTCCACGCTGTCACTGTCCATCACTGCCTCCAGTGCCCAGAGCAGTCTGTTCAAGCAGTTCCTGGCTATTTTGCTGGGGCTGGCGCTGTTTTTGGTGCTGGGACTGTTCCTGCGGGACCTCAGCCGGGTGCAGAAGAACCGCTGGCTCATGGCGGCCGCCGCCATGGGCCTGCTGGGCATCACCCTGGTGATCGGCAACTCCAAATACGGCGCCGTCAACTGGATCTCCATCGGCGGCATGTCCTTCCAGCCGTCGGAGATCGCCAAGATCTGCTATATCTTCGCCGGCGCCGCCACACTGGAGCGGCTGTTCCACAAGCGGAACCTGACCCTCTTCATCGTGTTGACAGGCGTGTGTATCGGCCTGCTGGGCCTGATGAGCGACTTCGGCACCGCGGCCATTTTCTTCGTCACCTTCCTGGTGATCGCCTATATGCGGTCCGGGGATTTCGCCACACTGTCTTTGATCTGCGGCGGCGCTGTGTTCGGAGCGGGCATCATTTTGAAGTTCAAGCCCTATATCCTCAGCCGCTTCGCCTCCTGGGGCCACGCTTGGGAGGCCGCCTCCACCACCGGCTACCAGCAGACCCGCACCATGTCCGCCGCCGCCTCCGGGGGCCTTTTGGGTATGGGGGCCGGCAACGGCTGGCTCCATAACGTGGCGGCGGCGGACACAGATCTGGTGTTCGGTATGCTGTGCGAGGAGTGGGGGCTGCTGATCGCCGTGCTGGCAGTGGGCGCCATCATCACGTTGGCGTTTTTCGCCGCACGGGCCTGCCGGGTGGGGAGGTCCAGCTTTTACACCATCGCAGCCTGCGCGGCATCGTCCCTGCTGGTGTTTCAGACCTGCCTGAACGTGTTCGGTTCCGTGGACCTGCTGCCCCTCACCGGCGTCACGTTCCCCTTTGTCTCCAACGGCGGCTCCGCTATGATGTCCGCGTGGGGGCTCCTAGCCTATCTGAAGGCCACAGATACCCGGGAGAACGCCAGCTTTGCCATCGCCCGCAAGCACCAGCGGCGCCTGACCCAGGCGGCCCGCCGGCGGGCGGAGCCGATAGGGGACCCCTTCGGCACGGAAAAGGAGGAACGCCATGAAGAAAATTGAGCGGCGGGCCTTTGTCTGTCTGGCGCTGGCGCTGCTGCTGGCGGCAGGCCTGGGATTCTTCCTGGTGAAATACTTCCTGGACGGCGGCAGCTGGGCGTCCTCCGCCTTCAACCGCCACCTGTACAATAGCAGCGGCCAGCTTGCCAGCGGCACGGTGCTGGACCGGGACGGGGACGTGCTCTCCGAGGTGGTGGACGGACAGCGCACCTATTACGACAATGCCACCGTCCGCAAGGCCACTCTCCATGCGGTGGGGGACCTGCAGGGCAATATCGGCACCGGGGCCCTGAATGCCTTTGCCGACAAGCTGACCGGGTACAGCCTGCTGAACGGCGCCTTCGGCGCCCAGCGGGGGAACGACCTGTATCTGACCATTGACGCCCGGTATAACTATACCGCCTATGAGGCGCTTGGCGGCAAGTCCGGCACCGTGGCGGTCTACAACTACGAAACCGGAGAGATTCTGTGTATGGTCTCAGCCCCCAGCTACGACCCCCTGAACGTGCCGGAGGACATCACCACCAACGACCGGTACAAGGGCGCCTATCTGAACCGTTTCCTGTCCTCTACTTTCACGCCGGGATCCGTGTACAAGACCGTGACCCTGGCGGCGGCTCTGGAGGATATCCCAGACCTGGCGGATCGGACCTGGACCTGCTCCGGCAGCGTCCAGATGGGGGACGAGACCATCATCTGCTCCGGCACCCACGGGGAGCAGGACATCGCCTCCGCCTTCGCCAACAGCTGCAACGTGGCCTTCGCCCAGATCGCCCAGGAGCTGGGGCCGGGCACTCTGGAGAAGTACACGGAGCAGGCGGGCCTGACCGGCAGCTATTCCATCAGCGGCCTGCCTACGGCAAAGGGCTCCTTTGACTTTGACAACATCACCGACGGTCAGCTGGGCTGGGCCGGCGTGGGACAGTACCACGACCAGGTGAACCCGGCGGCGCTGATGATCTACATGGGCGCCATCGCAAACGGCGGCAAGGCTGCGGAGCCGTATCTGATCCTCCGGACCGAGAGCGCCCTGGGTCTGCCGTCCCTGCCCCACTTCACCACCAGGACCGGCACGCTGATTTCTGCCGATACGGCGGCTGCGCTGGCGGACCTGATGGCCAACAACGTGACCCAGACTTACGGCGCCAGCCGCTTTCCCAATATGGACATCTGCGCCAAGTCCGGCACCGCTGAGGTGGGGGAGGGCCAGACGCCCCACGCCTGGTTCGCCGGCTTCCTCCGGGGGGAGGAGACGCCTTACGCCTTTGTGGTGCTGGTGGAGAACGGCGGCGGCGGGTCCTCTGTGGCGGGCGGCGTGGCCGCCAAGGTTCTGGATGTCATCGTCAACGGATATTGATACGAAAGCGGGAGCAAGATGAACGACAAGAGAAAGGGTCTGCTGTTTCAGACCAAGAAACAGATGAACAACGGAGCTATCGCCACGGGATTGGGATTCGTGCTGTACCTGGCCCTGCTGGCGATGGGGCTGGAGCTGCCGGCGGACTTGGTGGCCGTTGCCTTCGGCGTGGTGGGAATTTTCAACTCCCTCTCCGTGCTGGAGGGGCGGCGCAAGGACAAGGAGAATATCTCCTACAATCTGCTGTGGGGACAGCTGGCGCTGACCATCTTCCTGGTGGCCTGCGCGGTGCTGGCCGTCAAGCAGCGGCTAGGGCTGTAAAAGGAAAAGCGGCGGGAATCCGATGGATTCCCGCCGCTTTTTTCTTATTCCGAAACGGTCTCCTCTTCCAAAGTGAGGGGCACTTCCACCGGCGCGGGCGCGCCCTCCGGCAGCAGCTGGCGCTTGACCTTTTTCATGGCCCACAGGAAACAGATCACGTGGACGCCGAAGGTAATAGCCCAGCTGATGGGATAGGACCAGTAGATCGTCTGGATGGTGTGGAACTGGGGCAGCTGAAAAATGGTGGCGATCCACAGCAGCCGCAGGCCGCAGGCGCCCACCAGGGACACCAGCATGGGCATGATGGAGTAGCCGATGCCGCGCAGGCCGCCCACCATCACGTCCATCATGCCGCAGAGGGCATAGGTGGTGCAGACGATGCCCATCCGCACCAATCCGGCCTCAATGACCGGGGGACTGGTGGTGTAGATGGACAGCAGTACCCGACCTGCCAGCGTGGCGGCGTTGCCCAGCACCAGCCCCACCACCAGTACGCAGCCCTGGGCGCGGATCATGATCTTGCGGATGCGGTGGTAGTTACCGGCGCCGTAGTTCTGGCTGGTGAAGGAAATGGTGGCCTGATACATGGCGTTCATAGACACGTATACGAACTGCTCAATGTTGGCCGCAGCGGAGTTGCCGGCCATGATGACCTCACCGAAGGTATTGACGGAGGACTGGATCACCACGTTGGACAGGGAGAAGAGAATCCCCTGGAATCCGGCGGGCAGGCCGATGCGGAGGATCTGCCGCATGGCCTGGGGGTGGAGCCGCATCTTCTTGAGATCCAGGTGCAGCGGGCCGGTATCCTTCACCATGCAGCGGAGCACCAGGGAGGCGGAGATGCACTGGGAGATCACGGTGGCGATGGCCACACCTGCCACGTCCAGCTTGCAGACGATGACGAAGAAGAGATTCAGCACGATGTTGACGACTCCCGCCAGGGAGAGGAAGTACAGCGGCCGCTGGGTATCGCCCTCCGCCCGCAGCAGGGCGGCGCCGAAGTTGTAGACCATGGTGGCCGTCATGCCCAGGAAGTAGATCCGCAGATACAGCGTGGCCAGATCCAACACGTTCTCCGGGGTCTGCATCCAGATCAGGATGGTCCGGGCACCGAAGACGCCCACCACTGTCAACACTAGGCCGCTGATGATGCTCAGTAGGATGGAGGTGTGGACTACCCGGTGGAGCGCGTCTCTGTCTCGGGCGCCGTAGTATTTGGCCGCCAGGGTATTGGCACCCACGGCCAGACCTACAAACAGGTTGGTCAGCAGGCCGATCAGCGCGGTGTTGGACCCCACTGCCGCCAGGGAGTTGTCCCCGGCCCAGCGGCCCACCACCACGATATCCGCCGCGTTGAACAGTAGCTGCAGTACGCTGGAGCACATTAGCGGGATGGAGAACCGCAGCATCTTGGAGAGAATAGGGCCGTTGCACATATCGATCTCATAATGAGTCTGCTGCTTGCCTGCCATGTCAGAAAACCTCGTATATGTCCCAGAATTTGCGCTGTATGACGCAAGCCATATTCTAGCACGGAGCGTCTGGAAATGCTACTGGTTTCCACGAAAAATTTTACACGATTTTAACATTGGAAATTCTCAAAAAGCTGTGCCGGAGAGACAAAGCCTCTCCGGCATAGCTGAATTGAAAGGAAATGATCTTAGAAGGCAGGTACCACGGCGCCGTCGAAGGTCTCGGTGATGTAGTCCCGGATGGTGTCGGAGTGGAGAGCATCCACCAGGGCCTGAATAGCCTCGTTGTTCTCATTGCCCTCCTTCACCACCAGTACGTTGACATAGGGGGAGTCGCTGGACTCGATGGCCAGAGCGTCTGTGGTGGGGTTCAGGCCGGCGCCCAGGGCGTAGTTGGAGTTGATGACGGCCAGATCCACGTCCGCAAGCACGCTGGGGATGGTGGCGGCCTCCAGCTCCTGGAACTCCAGATTCTTGGGATTGTCCACAATGTTGTTGGGAGTGGCGGTCAGGTTGGAGCTGTCGTCCAGGGTAATCAGGCCTTGGGCCTCCAGCAGCAGGAGGGCGCGGCCCTCATTGGTGGCATCGTTGGGAACGGCAATGACGGCGCCGTCGGGCAGATCCTCCAGGGAGGAGACCCGGCCCGCATAGATGCCCATGGGCTCGATGTGGACGCCGGCCACGCTCACCAGATGGGTGCCGCGGGTCTCGTTGAACTCCTCCAGATAGGGCAGGTGCTGGAAGTAGTTGGCGTCCTCGTCGCCGTCCTCCACGGCGGTGTTGGGCACTACGTAGTCGCTGTACTCGTTGACCACCAGCTCGATGCCCTGCTCCGCCAGGATGGGCACGCACTGGTTCAGAATCTCGGCGTGGGGGGTGGGAGAGGCGGCCACCGTCAGGGGGACGGTCTCAGCGGCATCGCTGCCCGCCTCGGTGGCGGCGCCGTCATCAGCGGCGCCGCTGTCATCGGCGGAGCCGCCGCAGGCGGCCAGGGACAGGCACAGGGTTAGGCCCAGCAGCAGGGCCAGCAGCTTCTTTTTCATGTTTCGTTCCTCCAATAAAATATTGTTTATGATGTATTTCAAACGCTTGCCGGATTTTCAAGAGACAAACGATGAAAACGCCGGGGGTCACTTGGTATGGGCAAAGCGGGCCAGGAGATCGAGGGGGCCGGATTTTTTGGCGCCGGACGGCTGGTCCAGCCGCTTATCGATGCGCCGGGACAGCCAGTTGAAAATCAGCTGGACCACCTGCACCAGGATAATCAGGAACACCACCGTCACCCACATAACGGAGGTGATGCCCCGCTGATGGCCGTACCGGACGGCGATGTCGCCCAGGCCGCCGGCGCCCACGGTGCCGGCGATGGCGGTATAGGCCAGAATCGTCACCAGGGAGATGGCACCCCCCAGGATCAAAGAGGGCTTCGCCTCCGGCAGGTACACCTTCCAGACGATCTGGAGGGTGGAGGCGCCCATGGACTGGGCGGCCTCGACCACACCGGCGTCTACCTCGTTCAGGGAGGTCTCCACCATCCGGGCGATGAAGGGGGCGGCGGACACCACCAGAGGTACGATGGCGCCTTTGACGCCGATGGTGGTGCCCACCACCATCCGGGTGAAGGGCATAATGGCCACCATCAGAATGATGAAGGGGACGGACCGGCCGATGTTGACGATCCAGTCCAGCACCCGGTAGACGCCCCGGTGGGGCCGGATGCCGTGGGGCTGGGTCAGGATCAGGGCCACCCCCAGAGGGAGGCCGATCAGATAGGCGAATGCGGTGGAGATCACCACCATTACCAGGGTATCCCAGACACCATCTGTCAGCACATTACCGTATTCGGCCCAGAAGGCCGCGATGGACTCAAACATGGTACTCCACCTCCTCCGCAGAGACATTGGGCTGCGCCCGGATATAGCTGAGGGCTTTGGCGGCCTCATTGGGGTCGTCCGGCAGCCCAAGCAGCATGGTGCCGAAGGCCCTGCCCTCGATATTGCGGGTGTCGGCACCCAGAATATTGACCTTCACCCCCAGGTCGATGGCGAGAGACGCGATCAGGGGCTGGTACGCCGTACCGCCGTTGAAGGCCACGCGGACGGCGTGAGTACCTGCCGGATACTGTTCCAGGCTGACGCCACCGGGGTACACCAGCCGCCGGGCCGCATCCGTATGGGGATTGGAGAAGATGTCCTCCACCTTGCCCTGTTCAGCCACCACGCCGCCGTCCAGGATCGCCACCCGGGAGCAGATCTCCTCGATGACGCTCATCTGGTGGGTGATGACTACCACGGTGACCCCAAGCTTCTCGTTCAGGTCCTTCAGCAAGGCTAGGATGGAGGCGGTGGTGGTGGGATCTAAGGCAGAGGTGGCTTCGTCACACAGCAGGACCTTGGGGTCCGTGGCCAGGGCCCTGGCGATGGCCACCCGCTGCTTCTGTCCGCCGGAGAGCTGGGAGGGATAGGCGTCCGCTTTCTCCCGCAGGCCCACCAGGTCCAGCAGCTCCAGGGCCCGCTTTCTGGCCTGGGCGGCGGGGGTACCGCTGAGCTCCATGGGGAAGCAGACGTTTTTCAGCACCGTCCGCTGCATCAGCAGGTTGAAGCTCTGGAAGATCATAGTGACGTTCCGACGGGCCAGCCGCAGCTCTTTTTCGCTAAGGGCCGTCATATCCTTCCCGTCCACGATCACGGTGCCGGAGGTGGGACGCTCCAGCAGGTTCATGCACCGCACCAGGGTGCTCTTGCCGGCGCCGGAGAGACCGATAATTCCGAAGATCTCCCCCTTCTGGATGTCCAGGCTGATGTCCTCCAGGGCATGGACGGCGTTTTCACCCGTTCCAAAGGTCTTGTACAGGTGCTGAATTTGAATGATAGACACGGGACAACGCTCCTTTCCGGTGAATTCTGGCAATAAAAAAGTCCTTGAGACAAAAGTCACAAGGACGACGGAATTCGCCGTGGTACCACCTTGATTCGCACGCTTCCTCACGAAAGCGGCCTTGGGGAGTGCAAACACACTCCTGCGCTGTGACGTGCGCCCACGTCGTGACCTATGCCGGGACGGCGGTCGGCCACGCAACTCCGAGACCATGTTCTCCAAGCCCTTCCAGACCTCTTCTCACCACACGAGGCTCTCTGCGCTGTATCTGCCTGGGTACTCTTCTCTTCATCGTCTTTTGCTATCAGGTTATTCAATAACTGTCTCATAGTTTATCTGATAACACCGGAAAAGTCAACAGGGAAACCTGCATAGAAATCCAGGCAAAAGACATGTGGTTCTGTGAGTTTCCACAAAGCGGCGTCGGGCGCTGTCGAAACCGGGAATTTTTTCAAGAGAAGAGGCAGTATCGGATTGCAACTGCTGGGCAAAACTGCTATCATAAAATCCACAAGACCCAGGAGGATGGAGGAACGGCGTTGAGGCGGAAGCGGGATCGGAATTTTGGCATACGCTGGCTGCGGGACCTGCTGTGCGGCGTCCTGATCGGGGCCGGCGCCATCCTGCCGGGGGTTTCCGGCGGGGTGCTGGCGGTGGTGTTCGACATCTACCGTCCCTTTATGGAGGTGCTGACCCATCCCCGGGAGGCCATCCCCAAATACTGGCGGTGGTTTCTGCCCATCGGGCTGGGGTGCGCCATCGGCTTTCTGGGCTTTGCCAAGGGCATCGCCGCGGCCATCGACGTGTCCAGCACCGTCACTACCTGGCTGTTCATCGGCCTGATCGTGGGCACGGTCCCATCTCTCTTCCGGGAGACGGGGAAGGAGGGACGCAGCATCGGCTCTTGGGTCAGCATGGCGGTGTGCGCCGGCGCCATCTTCTTCAGTCTGTTTTACGTAGGAAAAGTGATTTGCGTCACCGTGGAACCCAATTTCTGGTGGTATAACTTCTGCGGCGCCCTTTGGGGCATGAGTCTGGTGATTCCAGGGCTGACCTCCTCCTCGGTAATGATGGCCCTGGGGCTGTACCAGCCCATGCTGGAAGGGCTGGCCCGGCTGGACTTCCTGGTGCTCTCCGCCTGCCTGCCGGGGATGGTGCTGACAATCCTGCTGCTGGCAAGGCTGGTGAGCTGGTTCTTCCGGAAGCACTACTCCATCGCTTTCCACGGGATCTTCGGCATCGTGCTGGCCTCCACATTGGTTATCATCCCCACCAGTTATGTGGGCGCGTGGGAGATTGTGCTGTCGGCGGTCTGCTGCATCGGCGGCTTTTTGCTGGCCTACTTCATGGCCCGGCTGGACCGGCGGATCCAGGAGAACGGCAGGGCCTGAAACATGAAAAAAGTCCCCTCTGTGTTCCGGCACAGGGGGGACTTTTTCATTACAGATCGAACACGCCCATGATGGCAATGCCCGCCACGATCAGCGCGATCATGGCGTAGTGCTTCCAGGAGAGCTTCTCCTTCAGGAAGATCCGGCTCCACAGCACGGAGGCCGCGCAGTAGGAGGCGATGATGGGCGCGGACATGGCCAGATGCTCCGTGTCCGCGATGGCGTAGATGTAGGCGAACTGTCCAGCGGTCTCGCAGACGGCGCCCAGATACTTGGGGGCCTCCATCTTCGGCACCAGCCGGTCCCGCTTGATGAGCACCACATAGACGAAGCACACCACGGCGGCCAGCAGGAACGTCAGCTCATAGGCCACGTTGGCGCTGGCCTCGTAGTCCTCCACGGTGCGGCTGATGATCTCCAGCACCCGGCTGTCGGCAAAGGTGCCGGCAGCGTCCAGCACGCAGTAAGCCGCAGGCATGGCCAGGGCCATGAAGCTCTTGGTGTACTTGTAGTTGCTTGCCTTCTGCCGCTCGATGCGCAGTTCGTCATCTTCCCGGGCCTCCACCACACCCAGGCCCACGGCGCCCACACACACCAGCGCCACGGCGAACAGGGCCAGGGGGGAGTATCCGGCGATGCCGTCAAAGAGGATAGCCAGCACAGCTACCAGGGCGCCGGAGGAGTTGCAGATAGGGGAGGAGATGGACAGCTCAATGTACCGCAGGCCCACATAGCCCATGGCCATAGAGAGAATGTACAGGATCGAGACGGGTAGGTATGTCAGGATGATGTCCAGATTGATGACCGTACCGCCCACAAAGACCTCGTAGGCCGCGTGAAGGCCCATGACAACGCCCACGGCCATCACCATTTTCAGGTGGCTGTACTTGTCCCGGGCATCGCGGCAGCCGATTTTGGAAAAGAGGTCGGAGCCGCTCCAGCAGAGCAGCGCGATCAGAGAGAGCCAAAACCACATATTACGTTTTTCTCCTAAATCACTGTATTCAAAGCGTTATTTACTTTCCGGCAGAGTTACCAGACCCGCCTCCACCAGCTTCTGGAGGGACATGAGGATTCCCAACTTGGCGTGGTACCAAGTGAGGCCGCCCTGGAAGTAGACGGCGTAAGGGGGGCGGATGGGCCCGTCGGCGGAGAGCTCGATGGAACTGCCCTGGACAAAAGCGCCGGCGGCCATGATGACGTCGGAGTCATAGCCCGGCATGGCCCAGGGCTCCGGGGTCACGTAGCTGTCTACCGGGGCGGCGGCCTGGATCCCCTTGCAGAAGGCCACCATGGCCTCGGCACTGCCCAGGGTCACCGCCTGGATGATGTCATGGCGGCTCTCCGTGGCGTTGGGGACGCAGGCGAAGCCCAGCTTCTCATAGATGTTGGCG
>ERZ836441.1058-NODE-1058-length-29161-cov-3.120903_pt1 | contig 29161 bp, 20 predicted proteins | sample MGYA00519686_ERZ836441 | MGnify/ENA primary metagenome ERZ836441 (study PRJEB31850, sample SAMEA3708800) | human gut metagenome | biome: human gut; feature: human-associated habitat; material: faeces | place: China | collected 2014 ... | reverse complement strand
AGGCTTAGGCTGACGACGGGGCTTGCCGATAGGCTCCAACTCGCCGAAAAGATTGTAGGCAAACAGGCGTGGGTCGGGATTATCGGTATAATCCGGACTGCCGTCGGTCTCTATCTCTTTTACAGGCTCAGGCTTCGGAGGTTCAGCGGGAGTGGGTTCCGGCTTAGACTCTACCTTTGGCGGTTGGTTAGGCGTAACCGTCTCGACAACCTTTTGCTTGGGAGTCTTTTTCAGCTTGGGGTCTTCCAACTGCTCGCAGATTGCCACACGTTTGCCGGCCCGCACAAGTTTGGGCAGATAGGTGTCGAGGGCATGATGCGGAAAGCCAGCCAATTCGATATATTTATCCCTGCCGTTGGCTCTGCGTGTCAGAGTAATACCTAAAATTTCTGAGGCTTCAACCGCGTCCTTGCCGAATATTTCATAGAAATCTCCGACACGGAACAAAAGAATCGCATCGGGATGTTTCTTTTTCATTTCCTGATACTGCTGCATCAGAGGCGTATTGGTAAGACTCGACTTCTTTTCAGCCTTCGGAGTTTCTGCCTTTGCCTCATGTTTGGGTGAAGGTGTAGGAGTAACCGGGTCAGGCGTGGGCGGCTTGATGCCGTTGGAATTATATAATTCCATATTTAGGCGTAGATGTAACGACTCGTCGAGAGCTTTGCGCAAATCTCCGGCGATACCATCGACACCGCCGTCATGGTGATACACGATAGCAGGTTTGCCATACTGGTCTGTACCAACCTTGGCATCAGTGCAGATCACATTCTGCGGAAACGCCTGAAAGAATTTGTTGCCCGGCACTTTCGTGCCACGGTCAACAACCGACTGAATGAAAAACTCTTCATCAGCCGACAATGACTTCTTTCCTGTGTGCTTCTGGAGAATAATAAGGTCAGAGCCCACATCAGTTCCGGCGTTTTCGCTGAAAGTGTTGTTTGGCAGACGCAACGCTGCCACAAGATCAGCCTGTTTAACCAACTCCATTCTTATAAAGGGCGAAGCCGCGTTCATCACGCCCTGCGATGTGATAAAGGCAATCAGACCGCCATCTCTCACTTGGGCAAGACCTTTGAGAAAGAAATAATTGTGCAGCGATTTGGAAGCCTGACGGTAGGCAATCTCCTTGCTCACGGCATAAGCCGGGTCTGCCACCGCAAAATCTCCGAAAGGAACATTGGAGGCAGCGACATCAAAATATCCGTTGAAGTCGCGCTCAATCTTCTCGAAGCCCTCTATGCGAGTAAGTATTGAGGGGTGTAGGGCTGATAGGATTTTACCCGTCAGCAAATCCTTTTCGTATGCAAGGACTTCGGCACCGGGGTATCTGTCATTGCGCAGGAAAGAGTCAATGAAAGCACCCTGACCGGCAGAAGGTTCAAGAAAACTCTTTATCTCGACACCCTGATATTTCAGCGCATCGGAGATAGCATCCACAATGCGGTTATCGGTATAAAACGCCGTCAGCACAGAGGCTTTCAGTGAGTCCATATAGTCCTTGAACTCCCTGTCATTGTGGCTGTAATCGTGGATAAGGCGACGCAGTTCAACCGTCGGGGCGAACAGTTCAATATCCGACTTGCTCCACTTGGCGGCATCCGCCAGCTCATTGGCATCATTGAGAATACACTTCAACCCACCGAACCCGGCATACTTGCGTAGCACGGCAATCTCCTCGGCTGTCTGCGCCCCGCGCCCTTTGGCACCGAGGCTCAGGGCAAGCCTTATCGCCTCGATGTTGTCGCGCATTACTTGAAGACGGTTATAACTCATAGCCGTCAAGTATTTCCGAGATTGTGCCAAGCAGTTCAATCAGCATTGGCTGATGTGTCTCTCGACTTAGAAAGTCACCATTGACCTCGTAACGGTCGAGTGTTTCCCGGACAGGTCGCAGTCCGAGAAGATGCACGGTGAAGTCGGGCCAGTATTCTTCCGGCAGGCGCATACCTATCGAGGAGTTTTCCTCCACCACATTATATATAATGTCGTATCGGGAAACATAAAGACCCTCAAGCAGAGTGCGCATAGCCATTTCCTCGGCGTATGGAACTGACCTGCCTTCCAACCGCAGGGTCACGAACCGGTCATAGGCATCCTCGACACGCTGCTCTATGAATTTCTTATTATTACGTTGTGGAAAATGATGGTCACGCAGATGACCTTGGAGATAGACGCGGTAGTCGTCCAGCTCCCTTGATTCAACATTCTGTTTCATTGGGGATTCGGAATTAGTGGTTTACCGGCGTCCTCGGTGTGTATGTGTGTAGTGTGAGTGTGTGAAAAAAGGACATCGGGTATCCCTCCCGATGTCCAACCACTAAATCCACGTCAAAAATGAAACAAAAACATTATGACGTTGAATCAGTGACAAAGTTAATAAAACTTTGGGACATACGGGCAGGGAAAATGTTTTTTATTGCGTTGGCTCAGGCGGTTTTAACCTTTGCCGGTCTGTTTTTGCGGGATTTCTTTCTCCCGGCTTTTTTTTCGGCGGCCGTGGGAGCGAACGCCTCTATGACACGTCTGACGATGAGATTGTAGAGCTTCTCCTCGTCACGGCTCAGGTCGGTGGGATGTATCCCGGTGGTGACAATGCCGTGGCCGTTATAGGGATTCTCTCCCATGCGGAAGTTGTGGCGGCGGGAGGGTTTACCCTTCGATACGGTCTTGCCCCATTTGCCGTTGTAGCGCAGTATCTCCTTGTTGCGCTGCATGAGCCGCCACACCCCGGCGGGAATGGTGTTCTGAAGCACCATCGGATAGGAGATGAGTTTCTTGGCGTAGAGGGTGTAGGCGGTCTGCATGGCTTTCTCATGGTCGAAGTCCAGCTCGGTGGCGGCAGCCACCAACAGGCCGCCGAGGTTGTATAGAGTCTTGTGGTCGGTGAAGATAGCCACATATTTGTCCTCCACTCCGTAGTCTCCATCCTTGGGAGGCTCCACACCGAGAGCTTCGGCGGTCCGGGCTGCTTCTTCCGTGGGGATTTCCTCCACGACCGGCGCACCTTCAAGCGGCAGACTCTCCTGCGTCGCTTTAACAAGGAGGTTGTAGATCGACTCTTCCAGCCATGCTTCATACTCCCTGCGGTCGGACGGCCCATGCGAGACTCCGTGACGGATTGCGCCTTTGGTCAGGATTGGGAGCCACGCACGACGAACATCCACCGGCATGGCGAGGTAATAGTAGAGGCTGAGGAAGTCGAGGTCGCCGGTCATGGCGTTGACCACAATGTCACTAATCGCCCATAGAACCTTGATTGTGGCGAGCTGCTTCCTGTCCTGTTCCGATTTCTTGTAACCGACAAGGCTGTCGTAGTCGCGCATGGCGAACTTGAAGTTATGGGCATAGACAAGGCGGCAGTCCATCGTGGTGGAGAGGACGAAGCTCTCGCAGGGGGAGAAGGTGGCCTCGATGACGCGGCCGTTGGTCCATGTGACGGCATAGCCGTTGCCGAGATAATAGCCGTCATGCTTTTCGTTCGCTCCGATGGCGCGGGCGATGGTGTCAGCCGTGAGCTGATGGTCGGTCACGACTGTTATGAGATTTTTCTGTTTCATTTTTATCGTTATTAAATGGTGGATATTGGTGGTTTTGAGAGAAAAGCGTCGGGAGTTCCGGACCTCCCTTGGCTGTTTCATTTCTCAGGTGGATTCAGTGGAAGCCGTGTCAGAGTTTAGGACCTCTGGGCTTGCGCTGCTGCTCCTGCTGGGTCTTGTTCTTCGGCTCAGTTTGATATTTCTGGAGCGGCTCTGCGACGTGCTTTGTCGCCTCGTTGGTCAGGCCGTCGTTGTTGACCGCCTTCTGGATCTTGGACTCGTTGGCCACCTTCACGCGGGGATCGTTGAGCGAGGTGGTCGGGCGCTGTTTCTCCGGGTTGAACTGGAGATAGACCGTGCATGGCTGACCCTTCTTGTCAATCATGTTGGTCATGACGACGACCTTTCCCTCTGTGTAATCCTTCTGCTGCTGTTCGGTGAAGGGTACGCCGGCCCATTTCGAGATAGGCTTTATCCTGCCGTCTCTGGTGAGCCATGACGACTGCTGCTGTCCGTTGGCTTGTTGTTCCTTCTGTTCCTGTCGTCTGGCGCCGCCGGGTACGAACTCGACACCCTTGCGGTCGGCCGACACCTGAAGCACGACATTGTAGGTCTTGCCGTTCTTGTCGGATATTTCCTTCGGAGGAAGTGCCTTACCCTCCTTGAGCTGCATGATTTCAGCGGTGGTCAGCTTGGTGTTGCCGATGGTGTCGCGGATGAACACATCCTTGACCGGGACGGATACCACCTCGTTGGTCAGGCGGTCGATACTGACGTATGATGGTATCTTGTTGCCGTTCCTGTCGGTCAGCTCCACGACTTTGCCGAGATTGCCGGTCTCACGGAGTGTCGCCTTGTCCTCCTTGGAGAACTGATAGCCTTGAAACTCCTGATCGAGTTTAGGTTCGCGGTGGATGAAGTGGGGGACCACCTTCACATTGCCGTCAGGGTCAGTCCTGAACGAGAGGCGGGCGTCTATCGGGAATTTCTCCCCGGCGAATGTCGGTGTCACGGTGACGAGCTTCGACTTGCGGTTGTAGAGCATCTCCTTCAGGTCGCCGCTCTTTTCAAGAGCTTCACGGTCGATGCCCCATTTCTCTTTGAGGCTTGCCCAGTCGATTTTGCTCTCGTCGATGGCAGAGTGTTTCACATCCTTGTCCGGAGCCTGGGCATTGTCGGGGGCTACCGCTTGAGCGGGCTGTTCCGTCGGTGTTGCGGCCTGTTGCGGCTGCTCAACTTTCTGCTCCGCCGAAGGAAGCTCCACCTTGTTGTTTTTGAGCATCTCGGCATTTGCCACAGGGTCTTTGGCGAGGTCGCCGATTACTGTGCCTACCGTATCGTAGCGGTCAGCGGGGACGCGGAAGAATCCGAAGGTCGTCGGGTTCTGGCACTGCCGGACAAAGTTCAACAGGAATGCCTCGACAGGGTTCTGACCCTTCTGGAATTTCACGAGGTCAGAGAGTTTCGCCGACTTTACATCGGTCATCTTTGGTGTGCCGTCCTCGTTGAATCCGGTCACTGCGCCTACCTGCCCGGTCTCGTTGTTGCGGGCGATAAGCACTTCTTCTTGATTCAGGTCTTTTGCCATAATAAAAAAGTGTTTGGGGTTAGAAACTTACGCCGTTTCCGGCGCGATAATTATTGTGTGTGATAGTGTAGTGTCATTTGTTGACGGTCGAGAACAGCTCCATGACATCCGCTTTTCGGTAATATGTCTTGCAGTTCCTTCCTGTGCCGGTCTTGTAGCCGGTGATGCGGCCGCTTTTGCGATGCGTGTACATGGTCTTCCTATCGACATTGTACCGTTCACATACCTGCTTTTCGGTCCACATATCTTCTTCCGGGTCGAGAATACCGAAACCTTGAAAGGCATCCTTGACATTGCGCACGGCGCTGTCAATGCGTTTGTGAACTCCGTCCTTCAGCTCCCGCATCTCTGTCTGGATTTCACGAAGCATACGGCTTAGAATATCGAACTCTGCCGAGGTGAGTGTCCGGGTGGGTTTTGTTTTCATCTTTCGTGGAGTTTAGTGATTATGCTGCGAAGTTCGCCATTCCCCGGAAGGCAATTCAGATACTCCCCCGGGTAGTACCCTGAAAATTTAGCATCTGTTAAGATTTCGGGGCGAGGATAAAATTGACATGGCTGTCACCGTCCCGCCAAGAGCGCAGCTCCGGGATAATCTCTTTGGAATCCTAAATTTCAGGGATTGCTGACACCGCCGCAGGCAGTGCCGGAATGACACTTTCAAGTGCCGCTTCCGACATAGAAACACCGCCACCCGCCCCTATTGTTTCCACCAATTTTCCAAGTTGGGGAATGTTGGGGAATCTGTGGGGAGTATTGGGAAATCACTGTAATCCAGCAAACTATTCTAACTGATGACTCGTTCAACGGTCAAAAGTATAAGGGCAGACGCGATGAAAACGCAGCCTTGCCATGCTTAATCGAGATAAAGGCGTACGGTATTGGAGTCCGGAATCCAATGCCAATGCTTTATCAGCCCAAGAACAATTAAAAACGACCACTTAACTCCACGTATTTTTATGAGACAATCACACCCAATAAGAGTGAGCATTAATCCCATGCTCACACAAACTATAAGCCGATTCAGAATTTTGTCCGATGCCAAATTTCTTACTCTCAAAAGCCATGAAAGTCAAGGCTGAGATTTCTGAGAGAGAAATTCTCCAGAAAATACTCTCAATCGTAGAGGGTAGATCGTATAATGGAGAGGACGTTGGCAGAATGATAGTATATGATAATAAAAGTTTGATGGCTCTGCTTAACATAAAGGACAAATACTTGAAGAAACTCCGCGATTACGGCTATATTGGCTATTCGCGAGAAGGGGATAAATATTGGTACACCCAAGAGGATGTATCAAGATTCTTAAAGCGGTTCCATTATGCGCCTTTTTCAAATGCGGAATGTCTTCCACCACAGTAAAGTCAATCAATTGGCTATTTCATTCATTGAGACAGCCAGTTTTATCATGGCCAGGCCGTTATCAATTCAGATTTTATTGCTAATTTTGTAGTATGGAATCAGACGACAAGGACATAGCACGGAATAAAGATTTACAAAAGGCACAGGACATTACTGTTTTTCCTACGTCAACAACGCCTGTCAAGATAGAGTCCCTCATCTATGTGATAAGGGACCAACAGGTAATGCTTGACTCAGATCTTGCCTCCTTATATGGGGTGGAAACTAAGGTTCTGAATCAAGCAGTTAAACGTAACATTCAGAGATTTCCGGCAGATTTCATGTTTCAACTCACAAAAGAAGAGTGTTTAAGGTCACAAATTGTGACCTTAAACGAAGGCAGAGGAAAGCATTTGAAATATATGCCACATGTCTTTACCGAGAATGGGGTTGCCATGCTGAGCAGTGTTCTCCGTTCAGAGAAGGCCATAGAAGTGAACATCAATATCATGAGAGCGTTCACGGCAATGAGAAATTTCATGATGAACCATAGCTCATTGTTTCAGAGAATTGACCGGTTGGAGATGAAACAACTGAAAACAGATGAGAAGGTTGATGCGATTCTTGACAGATTGAGTGAATACACAGAGGCACGAGAAGGCATATTCTTCAACGGCCAGATATTTGACGCTTATGTCTTTGTTGCAAAGCTTATACGAAAAGCCAAACAACGCATTGTCCTTATCGACAGTTATATTGACGATTCTGTTTTGGTTCAGCTGTCCAAACGTGCCCCGGGCGTGACTGTGGATATTTATACCGGACAGATTTCGCGTCAGCTTCGTCAGGATGTGGAGAGGCATAACGCACAGTATCCCGGAGTAACATTGCATAACTGCACCAAAGCCCACGACCGTTTCCTGATAATTGATGAGGATGTCTATCATATCGGCCATTCACTGAAAGATCTTGGCAAAAAGCTCTTCGCATTCTCCAAGATGGATGTTATGACCGGAACCGAACTTATTTCCCGGCTGTGAAACTGTCATGAATATTCTTCCTCATTGTCACATCGGAATAAGATTGTCTCTCCTCCAAAGGAAGAAGAATATCTGGGCATTATGGAGTTTGTTTGGCCAAATGTTTCGCCAATCGCTTCAGATAGTCTCAGACGGCGCGGTTTGTTTTGCCAACGGTCATACATTTAGGTATAACCAACTGATTATCAATACGAGTAGCGCTTTTCAACGAGGAAGAATATTAATTCAGGCTTGAATTAAAAGCACTGATAATCCGACAACTATAAAAAGCCACCTTTTTATAGGGTAGTTTTTTTCGCTTATAAGTAAAAACCTAAAAACACCCCATGGGGTGTTTTTAGAATAGTTTATTTAGCTATAATGTACTTGTAACTTCATTAAACACGTACCTCTTCCTATACTTTAACTACCTGAATAAATTAAGATATTGCTCGCATACAAACAATCTGTTTCTACTTTGACCTGTTATTTCAAATAATAGACCGTCTTTAACAAGCAGTTTTACTAAAGTACTTGCCGATGTGAAGGTTATGCCACATAAAGAAGCTACCTGATCGATAGTGGTATATGGGTTTTCAAGTAAACGATGAAATACAATGATGGCATTTGTTGAACGAGTTCTATATGTTCCCCTAATCAAATTCTCCGTTTCATTTTTAAATTCTAATATTGATGAAAGCGTCTCTACCGCCAAAGAAGCAGTCTGCTCAATACCTACAAGAAAGTATTTTACCCACTGTGCCATATCATTCTTTGTACGTATAGCCGAAAGATTATCATAATATAAATCTTTTGGGGTCTCAAAGAATGTCGACAAATAAAGCAAAGGTTTCTCCAATAACCCTTCTTTTACAAGGAATAATGTGATTAGCAGACGTCCGATTCTTCCATTGCCGTCCAAGAATGGGTGAATCGTTTCGAATTGATAATGAGCAATTGCAATCTTCAATAATGCAGGCAACTGAATTTGATCATTATTGAGGAATTTTTCCAAATCTCCCATAAGTTCACCTACCAATTGGTGTGTTGGCGGAATATACTTGGCATCAGCAAGCGACTTTCCTCCAATCCAGTTTTGACTGTTTCTAAACTCACCGGGAAGTTTATGTTCGCCTCGTACGCTATCCAGTAACAATCTGTGAGTAGTCTTTATCAGACGACTTGAAATCGGCAGTTTCTCCAAACAAGAAATTGCCTCATTAAGAGCCTTTATATAATTCCGTACTTCTTTCCAATCATCACGCCGTTCAATTTTCACTTCGTTCTCCGGAAGCAATGCCTCATCCATACGAGTCTGCGTGCCTTCAATACGACTGGAAATAACCGCTTCCTTTGTTACGTGCAGTTGTATAAATAGATCAATATTAGGAACTAAGCGCGAAAATGAATTAAGTTCTCCTAATCGCAATGCAGCTTTCTCTAATAGATGGTTTATTAGAGAATCTTTCCATTCCCAAGCATCATTTATGAGATTGGGAACAAAATATTTGTAACCATAGCCTTCCTCATAGTGTCCGGCCAAGAATTTATCGAGTTGGATCATATCTATCATTAATTTAAATGCAAAATTAGAATAAGCATTCTATTATTCCAAATTTCTTCACAAAATTAGAATAACAAAATTTATATTCCAATTTACTTATATCTTCTTCTAGGAGTAGAAACTTAGCAAAATTGAAAACTCAAACCAATAATTACATCAATCGAAGATTTTGCTGTCCCGTTAATGCCGACTTTTAAATAAGGTATTTAAACCCTCCCTGCTATCCTCTTTGCCATCTAAAAACACGACTGTAATAATTTGACAATTACTGTCTTGAATAACTATCGTGGAAATTCAACAAAAAATACCAGCAGAATCATTTCTCTTTTTCAAAGAACCCACACATTAAATAAGCACATATTAAGTTAAAATCTTAATCCGTTTTACCCATTTATTCCACAAATTTTCCTAACTTTGCTTTATTGAATAGTATCTGCATTTATAGAGATTTATGCACACCGCTATAAAGTATCTGTTTTTATAATCACATGAACATTATCATCACCCCTCGACAAGAGGCAAAACCATGAAAAAAATAAAGTGCTTATGAAATCCTACCGTACAATGTGTAAGAAAACTTGGGCTGTTATACTTGCGATAGCCTGCCATCTACCCGCTACATGGGCAACAAACGCTAACGAAATCGAAATCATTCCGAAACCCGTTCACGTAGAACAGACATCGGGCAATTTCCGGCTTTCCCCCAAATCCACGATCGGTTACGATGCCGCTCTTCAAGGACAAGCCGAATACTTACAGCAAGTGCTCGGTCAATCCACCGGCTGGGATTTGAAACTGAAAAAAGATGCCCGCAAAGCCACTATCCTCTTGACATTAAACCCCGAAAAAGTAGATAAACCGGAAGGCTACCGACTGGACGTAACGCCCAAAGGAATCTCACTGACCGGCCGGGACGCAGGCGGCATATTCTACGGCATACAAACGCTGCTGCAACTCTTTCCGCCCCAAGTGTACAGCGACAAACGGCAGCATGGAGTGGAATGGATCGCCCCCGCCGTAACGATATACGATGCTCCCAATCGCCCGTGGCGAGGCATGATGCTGGACGTGGCTCGTTATTTCTACGACAAAGAGTTCGTGAAAAAATACATCGACATGATGGCCATGTACAAGTTAAACAAACTGCAATTCCACTTGATTGATGACTCCGGCTGGCGATTGGAAATCAAAAAATATCCCCGTCTGACCGAGGTGGGTGCATGGGCAGGTCCCGATCACAACCGTTTGGGAGGATTCTACACCCAAGAAGACATAAAAGAACTGATCGCTTACGGACAAGTCCGTAACGTGGAAATCATTCCCGAAATCGAATTTCCGGCTCACATTCTGTCTGCCGTCGTTGCCTATCCGTGGCTCAGTTGCACGGGCCTGCAACACGAAGTCCCCACACAACATTTCATCAGCCGCGATCTGCTTTGTGTCGGCAAAGAATCTTCCCTGCAATTTTTACGAGATGTATTAGACGAAACCGTTCGATTATTCCCTTCCTCATACATCAATATAGGGGGTGATGAAGCCGTTTACACTCGTTGGGAAGAATGTCCCGACTGCCAAAAAGTGATGAAGCGGGAAGGATTGAAAAAGGCTTCCGAACTGCAAGGTTACCTTACCAACGTCGTAGCCGAAATGATGAAAGAAAAAAATCGTACCGTTGTAGGGTGGGAAGAAATCTTTTTGCGAGGTGATGTCAAAACCCCTGTTGTCGGGCTTATTTGGCACAATGTCAGGGACACCCTTCTTGCTACGCAGCGCGGACATAAAGCTATTCTGACACCCGCCACGCACATGTATTTCGACTTCCCCGAAAGCCGTACCCCGGGAGAAGTGAAAGCCGCCACTTGGATGCCGCCTATCTCTCTCGAAAAATGTTACAGCATGGAAATCAACGACTACTCTCCCGAATCGACCGTATTAGGAGTACAAGGCTGCTTTTGGAGCGACCAATTTATTCACGGCACTGTATTGCAAGAGATAGATTATCTGAATGAAAATCGCTCCGAAAACTATGCCGAATACTTCACTTTCCCCCGTCTGTTAGCTCTTTCAGAAGTGGCATGGTGTCGACAATCCGACCGCAATTATTCCGACTTCCGTTGCCGGTTGAGTCACCATTTCAATCGACTCGACTTCAAAAATTGCCATTACCGTGTACCGGAACCCATCATAGAACAGATGAATCCGACTGCTACCGGTGCAATAGAATTTACATTATCTCCGGCCGTCGCCGATGCCGACATTCGCTATACCACCGACGGCTCCTATCCTACGGTTCATTCCCCCCTTTACACCACTCCGGTAACCGTCAATGACAAAAGCGACTTCCGGGCTATCACCGTAGTAAATCCCCGTCACTATTCGCTGCCCATTTATTTCGCCCCCGACTATTCGGGCTATAAACAGTACGGTGAATATACAGCCGAATGGAAACCCTTGAACGTACAGCCCTATCTAACTCCTTGGCGATTCGAATGTACAGGCAAAATATCAGGCAATGGCACATATACGGTATCGTTCATCTACACAAAAGGTGAAACCCCGTTCCGGTTAGGCACATTGAAACTTTACAAGCGAGACGAACTCCTCGCCGAAGTTCCGCAATCGGTTCTGATAAATGCCAATTCCCCCATAGCGACCTACCGCTTTACCGTCGATTCCTTCGAAGCCGGTACTCCCTTTTTCATAGAAGTAGAAGCCTGCGGAGAGAAAGGAAACGATACCTCGGGATTAGTATTCATAAACAAAGTCACTCAATAACCCATAAAAAAATAAGATACACAAAAGGCAGCTAAGCTGCCTTTTGTGTTATATAACATTCGATCGAAATACAGACCGATTCTCCGAAAAGACTATCTTTGTAAAAGAAGATATCATAAAATAATTTTATACCACGTAACACAGAAATTTTATCATCATGGCAAAAGCGCATATTTTTATCAGTTATGCCCACGAAGACAAAGAGTGGGTACTGGAAGGTCCGGGAAACATTCATCTGATACCTCGAATTAGACGACACACGAGTCCGGATGCAGAAATATGGTTCGACGAAGGATTGGTTATCGGCGAAAAATGGGACGAAGAAATACACAATCACATCGTTCAATCACACATTGCCATTTTGCTGATTAGCGAAAGTTTCGTATCCTCGGATTATATCGTAAACAAAGAACTCGTTTGGATCAAAGAGCAAGTAGAAAAAAACGATATGAAAATCGTTCCTCTACTCATCGGAAACATTACCGAAAAATCGAAACGAATAATCGACTGGATATATCAAAGGCAAATACACCCTTCCGAGACACAACCGCTTTGCAACTATCTCAACGATAAAGCGCAATGGGACCACATGATTACGAGCATATTGAACATCATCGATGCCAAAATCGACCAAGTGCTCGAAACTCTTTTGCTGAACGAAAACACCCGGCAAGCCGGATATTCGATTAAACCGTCTGTCATGCCCGACAGTAAAACAGTTACTGGAAATATCGAAAACCGAGACACGAAAATTACCGATAAAACGACAGCGGCACACCCGACAGGAGTAAACCCCGCACTTTATCAAGAAGCCATCAGACTATACCGGAATCACAAATACAAAGAAGCATCGGATATCCTTCTGAAATTAGCCGCCGCAAACAACACCGAAGCTCAAAATCTCCTTTGCGACATTCTTTGTAACAAAGTAAAAGGGTATCAACTATGGCCCGGAATTTTAGAAACATTCCTACCCTACGCAGAAAAAAATCTTGCCTTCGCTCAAACCATCGTAGGAAAAGTCTACTATCGGGGAAAACTGAATGAGCGCAATTACGAAAAGGCTTTCGACTGGTTCTCCAAAGCAGCCGAAAGCGGGAATTCATATGCCCAATACTTGTTAGGTAACATGTATGAAAACGGGACATTCGTAGAACAAAATTACGATACAGCTCTCTCCTATTATAAAAACTCGGCAGCACAAAACAACATCATGGCCATAGGAGAAATGGCATTCATGAAAGATAATGGTTACGGTATGCCCATGAATAAGGAAGAAGCCGAAAAAATATACCTCCAACTGGCCGAAGAACGCGACGATGAGTGGTCCATGATCAAACTGGCCTATATCGAAATGGATAGAGGGAATTCCGAAGAAAGATTGAAATGGATACAAAAAGCGCTTGAAAAAGAGTATATCGATGCCTACGTAGATTTAGGCATCTTCTATCAATCCGACGAAAAATACAAAGACCTCGAAAAAGCGCAGCAATCTTATTATCAAGCGGCACAATTAGGCAATCCCGAAGGAATGAACGGATTGGCGATGATCTATTACGATATGCCGGACAATAAAGGAGACGAACAAGCGTTTCGATGGTTCTCCAAATCGGCCGACTTGGGAGACAGTCTCGGACTATATTATCTGGCTGTTATGTATGAAAACGGCTTCGGAACCAATGTCGACAAACAAAAGGCTTGGGATCTATATCTAGCTTCGTCCGATCAAAAATTCTCGCCGGCCTATCGTAAAATAGCGCAACTCATCGAAGAGGGCGAAGCACCTGCATCATTCACAGGCCGAGAATTGGAATACTATATAAAAGCCGCCGAAAGAAACGACATAGACGCTATACACGATGTCATACGGTTCTTGGAGAATGATCCCGACCGGCAGAAAGAATTGTTCTCTTGGTGTCAACGAGGAGCACAGCTCAATAACGGGAAATGTATTTGTAAATTAGGAAAACTCTATTTCTACGGCATGGGGACAGAAATGGACGAATTCAAAGCGATGAACTGTTTCCGCAAAGCCGAAACGATGGAAATCCCCGAAGCCTACTATTTCTTGGGGCTGGCCTACTACGAAGCCAAAGGTGTGGTTAGCCCGAACATACAAAAAGCCGAAGAATATTTTAGAAAAGCTGCCGAAGCCGGATATTCCGACGCGATTAAAGCAATCGCCGAGCTTTATATGCAGTCGGGACAAGAAAACGGATATGAAAAAGCCATCGAATATCTGAAAACGATTGCGGAGGGAGAACATGCCGACATCGCTTATGAAGGACTCATGCGAATCGCCGTGGAACAAATGAACGCTCAGGATTACGACGACCCGCAGAACAGCGAATTATATCAAAAAGCTCTCCGATTCGAAACATCAGGGAAAGAAGCCGGTATGACCGAGTCGTTAAGTAAAGCGTTCCTCGATCGAGGAATAAATTTATACAATATCGAAAAATACGAATCTGCCATAGCACCCTTGCTTTTAGCAGCACAAATGGGAGAATCGGAAGCCGCGACGCATTTGGGAGATCTATATTTCTACGGACATGGCGTCGATACCGATTACGAACAATCCTATTATTGGTTCGCCAAAGCAGCGCAAAGCAACAACGCTTATGCCCAATATTCCATTGCATTCATGTATATAAAAGGACAGTTCGTAGAAAAAGACGACACGCAAGTAATCAAGTGGATGAAATTAGCGGCAGAGAACGGCTACACCGAAGCGCAAAAGAACATGGGAGAATACTATTATTATGGCTCTTTCGGTTGTCGAAGAGATATGAAAGAAGCCATAAAATGGTATGAAATGGGAGCAAAAAGCAACGAACCGACATGTGTGTTCACTCTGGGATTAATCTATGAAGAAGGAGACGGAGTACAAAAAAATATCCTGAAAGCTGCCGATTGGTATCAAAAAGGAGTACAAGCCGGCATTCCTTCTTGTTTGTATAATCTTGGGAAGCTAATTATCAATAAAGAAATATCGGGAGAAGAAGAGAAAGGATTCAACCTCATACAACAAGCCGCGGAAAGCGGATACTCCTTTGCCCAAAACTACATGGGACGTGCATACCGTTTCGGGTGGTATGTCAATGCAAACCCGGTCAGAGCCACCAACTGGTTCACCAAAGCGGCAGAACAAAATATGCCGGACGCAATGTGCAATTTAGGCGACATGTACTCCTATGAAGACGGATTGACCATCGACTATGAAAAAGCGTTCTATTGGTACAAAAAAGCTGCCGAAACAAAACACAGCAGAGCTTTGACCGAACTGGGAGACATGTATTATGCAGGGAAAGGTGTCCGACAAGATTACCAGAAAGCAATGGAATATTACCAGAAAGCGTGTGACGAAGGTTATCCTTATGCATTCTATTCATTAGGCTTTATGTATTGGAAAGGACAAGGAACGCTCCCCGACAAAGAAAAGGCTCAGGAATATCTCAGTCAAGCCGCCGCTATGGGAAATGAAAGCGCTTTCCAACTTTTGAACCGCATGGATCACGAATCGGAAGAAGAAAAAGACATCGACCCATTCGCCCGACAAGCCTATTTAGAAGCTCAACAAGCCCTTGCCGACAAAGAAACAGAAAAATATATCAACCTTCTATCCCAATCGGCGAATTTAGGATATGTTCAAGCCCTGAACGATTTGGGAGACCTCTATTTTAATGGAGAATTGGCCCCTAAACATATGGGCAAAGCATATGAATATTTTTTGAAAGCCTCTCAAAACGGATCTGGATATGGTTCATACAGTTGCGGATTCATACTCATGAAAGGGTCTTCCGATATTCCCCGGGACATTGAAAAAGGACTTTCCATGTTCCGCTTGGCGGTTGAGCAGAATTACAAAGCGGCAACCCGGGACTTGGCTCGATATTACTATTCGTTGGAAACCGAAGAGGACAATCGCAAAGCGTTGGACTACTACCTGCAATACATCGAATACAATCCCAAAGACACCGATACATTGCTTCATATCGGATTGATTTACGAATCGGGATTGGGAGTTCCGCTCAATATCGACCTCGCCCGTAGATATTATGAACGAGCTGCCGAACAAGACGAAACCGGCATGGCATACAACTTCTTGGGAGGAACCTACATGAATGACGAAGAAACCGAGAACAACGAACGAAAAGCCGTGCACTATTTCCAAAAAGCTATCGAATTGGGCAACACGAATGCAATGTTCCGAATCAGCTACTACCTCCACAACGGTAAAGGAGGATTACAGGTCGACATACCTCGGGAAATCGAATTGCTCACCGAAGCCTCCAAACGCGGGAACCATCAAGCCACGTATCGGCTGGGATTATTATTCGAAGATAACGAAAGTGGAATGGCTCAAAATCTCGAATTATCCGTCAAATACTTCCAATTAGCCGCCGACAACGGTATTCTCGCCGCCATCAACAAGATGGGAGAATTATATCTTTTCGGGGAAGTAATACCGGCAAACCTGACGAAAGCCATATCTTGCTTCACGGCAGCCTCGGAACAGGGATATGGGAAGGCCTCATATTGGTTGGGAAGGCTTCATACCGATGGTATCGGACAACTCGAAAAAGACACTCAAAAGGCGATGAACTATTACCGTAAAGCTATCGAACAAGGTTATGAAGAAGCCCGGGAGTGGATGGAACAACTCCAAAAAAATTTGGTGGACGAGACCATAACAGATATTGAAATACCCCAAGACAAATCAGACGAAGAGCTATACAAAGAGGCTAAAAATGCATTGGAAAAAGCTCAATTCAAAACGGCTTACGCCTATTTTTCCTATTTAACGCAAAGAAACCATGCCGAATCGTTCAACGAACTAGGAGACATGTATTTCTACGGCAGAGGAATGGCAATCAACCAAGCCAAAGCTCTGGAACTATATAAAAAAGCCGCGGCACTCGATAGTGTTTATGGTTTCTTTAATGTCGGATTCTTATATTGGAACGGACCCGAAGAAATACAAGATCCCGAACAAGCATTACAATATTTGAAAAAAGCGGTCCAAATGGGCTATACCTACGCACTGAGTTTCATCGGAGATATCTATCGAACCGGACCGGAAGAACTTATCGATTATGCCGAAGCGAAACGATACTATCAAAAAGGAGTCGACGTTAACGAAATCAATGCAATAAAAGGTATGGCTCTTTTATACCTTTTGGGACAAGGCGTAACACAAAACAATGCTATGGGAGCATTCTATTTGAAGAAAGCAGCCGATAAAGGCAACGCATGGGCCATGTATCACTTAGGACGTCTGTATTATTACGGCGAGGGTATTCCCCGTAACCCCAAATTGGCATTGGACTATTTACAAATGGCTTATGATGCGAACTATCCGGATGCATGCAGTCTGTTAGGACTACTCTATGAAAGAGGCGAAGGCACTGCACCAAATATAGAATTAGCCAACAAGTTATACATCAGAGGGCATGAATTAGGAGACGACCAATCCATGTGGTACTTGGCTTGCAATTATCTCGATGGAAACGGTCTGCCCAAAGACTACAAAAGAGCCGAAAAACTCTTTATACAAGCCATCGAAAGAGGGAACGAACCGGCTCGAATCGACTTAGCCAGAATGATATTCCACGGATTAGGAACAGTACAAGACCCGCAAAAAGCATACGAAATCATAAAACCCTGTTTAGAGCAAGGATACGGACGAGCATATATGTTAATGGGAGAAGTTTACGAAAACGGATTAGGTGTGGAAAAAGATTATAAACAAGCCAAAGAACTGTATCGAAAAGCGCTCGACTTAGGATATAGTTTTGCACAAGAAGCACTCGACCGTTTAGACAAGTTCTGCTAAAAATAAAGCTGTTAAAAACAAAGGAGCACCTCCTTCCCTTTCGTACTCTATGGTATTGCGTGACATTTCAGTCCTCCTCCCCTGTGTTTTGAAACACAAAATATAGGGGAGGTGTCCATAGGACGGAGGGGTTAAAAAGACCACAGCAGAGGAAATGGATTAGGGCATCACCCTCTCTCCCTGCCGTGTCCCGTAACATTACGGGGTGTTTCCGCAAGGAAATTTATTTTGTCCCCTTATTTTTCAATGACAAGTTGTACTTTCTTTGTCCCTAAACGAGCCTGTAACCACTCCTTGAATCTTTTTTGCTCCGACAAAGAAAAGACTTTGGAATGACGCACCACAGCAAGAGTTGTCGTGTCTCTCGCCTCCGTATCGATACGGCTGAAAATCGTTTTCGAAATGGCAATATCGGTAACATTAGGGAAAAGAACCTTTATTTCAGGAGCGACTTCCACCCCCACAGAATCATATTGTTGGTAATGCGATGCCAGATTTTCCAAAGAATCTATCGTTTTCTGCTGGCGAGCTATCTGCTCTTGATTATGCAAATAAATATCTTTAAACATCACACTGCTCAAAGTACTTATATCCGCTTGATTTTGCCCATACCCTTGACGAACCTCCAATATAGCACCGCCCAATCCATACTGGGGCAATCTCGCCTGTGCCACAGCTATGGAATCTTTCGGGATTTCGGCTCCTACCAAAGAGACGCGTATGATGTGCTTTCCGTGCTCCGTCACAGCACTTTTACTTAAAACCTGAGTATCGGCATAATTGAAATTCTGGGAAACAAAGCGGGATGCTGCGACCTCGAAAAAGTTCTCTTTCACCATATTGTAAGTAAGGTAAATACTCGGAGCCATAGTCAGTATCAAAATGGTATACACCATTCGTTCCACCTTCTTGCGTCGTTCATCGTCCACAAACTCCTTCTTCGAATATTTCATTAACTTCACGCCCAAAGTCGTTGCGAACGCAATAAAAACCGAATTGATGAAAAACAAATAAAACGCTCCGAAAAAATAATAGAAATTACCGGTAGCCAACCCGAATCCCGCCGTACACAACGGCGGCATCAACGCCGTGGCAATGGCGACACCGGGTAAAACATTTCCTTTTTGTTTGGACGACATCGCCACGATACCCGCCAATCCTCCGAAAAAAGCGATCAACACATCGTAGATAGTCGGCGAAGTACGAGCGAGTAATTCGCTTCGGGCCTCATTCAGGGGTGAAACCCAAAAGTAAATAGTCGACGTTATCACACTGAACAACGTTGCGACTGCCAAATTCCGAAAAGAACGTTTTATCAACTCATAGTCATTGATACCTAACCCCAATCCGATACCCATGATGGGACCCATCAGAGGTGAAATCAACATAGCGCCGATAATCACAGCGGCCGAATTGGTATTCAATCCCAACGAAGCGATAAATATCGCGAATACCAAAATAAGAATCGTAGAACCCTTAAACTCCACTCCTGCGCGAATCGCTTCTACCGAAGCCGCCTCTTCTTCCCTGTCTTGACTCATATCAAGATAATGAGTCAAAAACCTTTTGACGGAATCAACGAATTTGGGAAATGACATAATTACTTTTATTAAAATACCGAAAACTCAAAACCGCTCTTTCAAAACTTGGACACGAAACGTCTTAACCCGGGAACCTCGTTCATCGGCAAATCATGACGGAACAAATAGACCAAGAACACACCCAAAAGCAGGGTCCTGAATGCCAAACGCAAAAAGAGGGATTCGATAGGGACAACCATCGCCACCGCATACAGCACAACCGCCAACAGTGTATAGCGGAAAGCCGACTTCAAATCATAGCGTATCGGGTAAACACGCTGCCCGATAAAAAAAGAGGCCAACATCATACTCGCATAACAAACGAACGCCCCCCAAGCACAAGCCATGTATCCGAAACGGGGAACCCCCACGATGTTGATAATCGCCGTAATGGCAAAACCGAACAAAGAGAACCAAGCGCCCCATTGTGTCCGGTCGGTCAATTTATACCACAAAGAAAGATTGAAAAACACACCGAAGAACAATTCGGCGAGCATGACAATAGGAACGACTTTCAATCCCGTACAATACGTCGCCGGCATAAAGAACCGCACGAGGTCTATATAAAACATCACTGCGAGGAAGATGAAAAGCCCGAATATGATGAAATACTTCATCGCATCCGAATACGACTTTTTATTTCCGTCGCCGGCATCTTTATTTCGGGCAAAAATAAATGGTTCGTATGCAAAACGAAAAGCCTGTGTAAACATCACCATCACGATCGCTATTTTATAAACCGCACCGTATATGCCGAGTTCCGACATGGCATCCGGGCGATTGCTTGCCAGTTGAGGATAAAACATCTTGTCGAAGGTTTGGTTCATAATACCGGCGATCCCCAATATTAATAACGGAAAAGAATATTTCAACATGCGTGACAACAAATGCCGGTCGAACCGATAACGTATCCCGAAAATCTCTGGGAACAAAACCAACAATACAACTCCCGAACTGATGACATTCGAGACCAATATATATCCCACCAAAAAATCGGGGTCGAAAAACCAAGAAATCCACTCGGGGTGAATACCATACAGCCACGGGCAAAGCAGAATGAAAAACAAATTCAACGCTATGTTCAGGAATATCGAAAACAATTTGATCGAAGCGAACCGTATCGGACGATGCCGATAACGCAAGTAAGCGAACGGCAACGCCGTAAAAGCATCGACGGCTATAATGGCCGCCATCATCAATACATAATCCTCATGCTCGGGATAACCCAACAACCTCGACAAAGGCGTTATAAACACCCACACAAGAACAAAAAACAACGTCGATGTAGTCGCCAGCGAAATAAGCCCGGTAGTATAGACCCTCTGCGGCTCTTTCTCCTCCTTATCGTTGGCAAACCGGAAAAAACCGGTCTCCATGCCATAAGTCAGGATAATCAACAAAAGAGCCATATAAGCATACAGATTGGTCACGATGCCATACTCGGCGGTCGTTTTCAATACGTTGATATAAAGAAAAACGAAACACCAGTTCAAGAACCGCCCCAATATACTGCTTAAACCATATATGGCGGTATCTTTCGCCAAACTCTTCATGCCGGCCATACGTCTCTGCTTATACGTAATTAAAACAATGTACCCTGCTCCGAAATCCGTCGCCGATTCAAATGGGTATAAGCCAAATCGGTCACCTCGCGTCCCCGGGGCGTACGCTTGATAAATCCCTCTTTAATCAAATAAGGCTCATATACCTCCTCCAACGTTCCGGGATCCTCGCCCAAAGCCGTCGCAATAGTCGTCAACCCTACGGGGCCGCCTTTGAATTTATCGATAATGACCGAAAGTATCTTATTGTCGATCTCGTCGAGCCCGTATTTATCGATATTCAACGCTTCCAAAGAATACCGTGCTATCTCCAAATCGATACTCCCCGACCCTTTCACTTGGGCAAAATCACGAACACGACGCAACAAGGCATTCCCGATACGAGGCGTTCCACGACTGCGCATAGCGATCTCGGTAGCCGCCTCATGCGTACAAGGCACGCACAACAGCTTGGCCGACCGCTTTATAATATGAGTCAATACGGCATGATCGTAATATTCCAAATGACAGTTTATCCCGAATCGGGCACGCAACGGACTCGTCAATAACCCGCTTCGGGTAGTCGCACCCACCAGCGTAAAAGGATTCAATTCTATCTGTATGGAACGCGCGCTCGGCCCTTTGTCGATCATAATATCGATACGGAAATCTTCCATCGCCGAGTAAAGATATTCCTCCACTACCGGACTCAGACGATGAATCTCATCGATAAACAACACATCGTTTTCCTCCAACGACGTCAACAATCCAGCTAAATCACCGGGCTTGTCGAGTACCGGCCCCGACGTTATTTTGAAACCCACCCCCAACTCGTTAGCCACGATATTGGCGAGTGTGGTCTTCCCCAATCCGGGAGGGCCATGCAACAATACATGATCGAGCGGCTCTTGGCGCATCCGCGCCGCCATGACGAAAACCCGTAGGTTCTCTATAATTTTCTCCTGTCCGTTAAAATCGTCGAATGACAACGGACGCAGAGCTTTCTCGAACTCACGCTCGGTATCCGAAATTTTTTGCTCTCTTATGTCGAATCGATTATTTTCCACAGGCTCTTGCGTTCACCGTATTTCAACGACAAACTTAACAATTTATTTTGTGATTACGAGAAGCCGATTGGAGTTTTTTAGAGCCATGCACAAGAATAGAACCTTAACTATTTCCTCTCATTTTAGAAAACGGAGTCTCTTCCGGCGACATTTCAAAGCATCTTTTCGCTCTATCTTGGCCCAAAACTCCCTGTGCGCCCGCAGAGCCTCCTCTATGGAAGCAGCCTCGTCCCACCCTCGTAAACGGGCATACACGCCTACGACATATCGCACGACCGACTCGTCCCGGCAAAATCGGTTGAAATTGGCCAAACACATTTTCGGAGTCATCGGCAGAAACCGCATACGGTTCAAGTCGACAATAGAAAACACGACACTTCCCTCCCGCCTGTCGAACAAAATATTTCCGGCAGAATAGTCCAAATGCAAGACCCCTTTTTTATGCAAATCTACCGTAAAAGCGGCGAACGCATCCAAAATATCCTCACGTCCGGCAATACCACCCTCCTCGAATTCTCGCATCATACGAGGATAAGAACAATTTTCCGACACAAAAAAAGAATGCTGCAAAAGTCCCCCGCTTTTTAGTTCGATATAAGCGACCGGGGCAGGGGTTTCTATTCCCATAGACCGCAATCTCAACGCATACTCATAAGCACGGGAAGCCTTGCTGGGACGGAAAAAAGTATAAGCGATTCTATTGATAAACAACGGCACTTTATAATTCTTCACCACATACCACTGCCCCTCATAAGAAAACTTGCGAAGCTCGTTTCTGGCTTTATAAATGCAATCACCCAACGTAGGAAATGAAATCGGCAGTTTTTGTACGAAATTTCGCAGCTGGCAATATGATGGATTCAGAACAAGTTTCATTTTCTGGTCATCGGGTCTTGAATAATATGATGATAAAAATACGCTTTTTCAACGATGTAAGAAAAATGTATTCAACCTATTTCTCTTTTATTAGAGTTTCTAAACTTTTCACGCGATCGACAATAGTTTCCGGGGCTATCTCCAAGCAAGCATAATCCTTTCGATAACAAGGCTTATTGCCGAATACAGAACAAGGACGACAATCCAGTGGCAACTCAACCACGCCGCTATCCGACTGTCGCCAACCTAAGAAACCGCAATACGGGTGCGTGGCTCCCCAAACCGAAACGACCGGAACCGCCACCAACGATGCCAAATGCATATTGGCCGAATCCATCGAAATCATCACGTCGAGACGGCTCATCAAAGACAGCTCGACCGCAAAGCCATAACGCTTGTCCGCCAAAGAAATCACTCCCGGATAACGCTCACGCCATAAGGACAAAATCTTCCGTTCCCGATCGCCCGATCCAAACAAAAAAATCTTTACTCGGCTTTCCTCCGATAACTTCGAAACGACCTTTTCCATACGGTCGAGCGGGTAAATCTTACCTTTATGCTTAGCGAACGGAGCCACTCCTACCCAACGCTCTCCGGAAGACTTCGGGGGCGTCAACTCCGAATACAATCCTTCGTCACCCACACCCTCATCATACAAAGAGACGAAGTTAGGAACAAAACTAAACCCGAGCGAAACAAAAACCTCGCCGTACCGTTCGAAAGAGGAACGGAGCGGACGCAGCACTTTCGCCCTGCGAGACGTTAATTCCTGTTTTTCTTTCCGTCCTTTATCGATTACGGCAACACGAATCCCCCATAATTTGAAAAAAAAGCGCAACACCTTCGTTCGCAACACATCATGCAAATCCGCTACGGCATCGATGGACAACCGACGAACCTCCCGAGCCAGATGATAAAGCCCGACAAAGCCCTTGTGCCTTCCCTTGACATCGGCGACGACAACCTGTAAATTTCTCGGAGCGTTTATGAACAACTGTGAAGCCACTTTTTGAGTAAGCATCACGAATGTGGTTTCAGGATAAGCCCGGCATACGGAATAAACCACGGGAATAGTCATCGCGACATCGCCCAATGCCGACAAACGTATAATCAGTACTTTGCGATAAGGCATAAAAAGTGTATTACTTTTTATATAAAACCGGATTCAATGCCGGATCGTTATACATCTTCATCTGCTTGTAAACCTTCATATATTTCTTGCCAGACTCTATTTCATCGAGCAACTGGGTGATCGCCATAGACAAATCGGCTCGTTGCTCCAATAAAATTCTCAGCTTTTCCCGGCATTTGGCGACATGCTCGGGAGAGGCATCCTTACGCTCTACCTCTTGTTGCATATGATAGATTTTAACGGCAAGAATCGACAGACGGTCTATGGCCCAAGCCGGACTTTCCGTATTGATGGTTGCATCCGCTTTTACCTCGACGTTGGCATACTTTTGTAAAAAATAATCATCGATCATTTCCACCAAATCGGTACGCTCCTGATTCGACTTATCAATCCTTCGCTTGATAGCTAAGGCCTCTTCGGGATCTATCTCGGGATTGCGAATAATATCCTCCAAATGCCACTGAACCACATCGATCCAATTTTTCAAACACAGATAATATTCTATACTCCCTTCCGAATAAGGATTTTCCAACGGGGCATCGACTTGGTCGAACCGATGATAATATTGTGTTGTATTCCAAAAAATACGATTACATGTTTCAGCGAAATTCATAACTTATTGCTTTAACGAATATGACTTCTTTATCACAAAAACAATTCCCGCACAGCAACCAGCGATTTCACCTCCGCCGGGCACGGCCTATTTTTGTTTCATGCAACAAACATAACAATAGTTTTACGAACTTCCGCTATTTTCCTCATATAAAAATAGCTTTTCGCTTCTTTACCCTAAAAAATTACTATTTTTGTTTATCAAAAAAACATAGCGATGAACACGATTCCATATATTGTAGCAGACAATAAAATACCCTACCTGAAAGGGATTCTCGAACCTTACGCACGAATCGATTACCTATCCCCCGAACAGATAAATGCACAAACGGTACAAGATGCCGATATACTTCTAATCCGCACCCGGACAAAATGTAATCGGGAACTGCTCGACCGAAGTCGCTGCCAATACATAGCGACGGCGACCATAGGCTACGACCATATCGATACGCTCTACTGTAAAGAAAAAGGTATCTCTTGGCAAAACGCACCCGGTTGTAATGCATCTTCTGTCGGGCAATACGTATTGTCATCATTGCTGGCTTGGAGCAAAAGCACCAGAAAAAATCTGCAAGACTGCACCATAGGCATCGTAGGAGTAGGTCACGTGGGCAAAATAGTCGCCCGATACGGCAAATTATTGGGAATGCAGGTTCTGCTTAACGATCCCCCCCGGCAGGAAGTCGAAAGCGAAACCGATTTTGTTCCTCTCGAAAAAATTTGTCGGGAGGCCGACATCGTCACATTTCACACCCCTCTGACACATGAAGGAAAATACCCGACATATCATTTGGCCGACACCGACTTTTTCAACGCCCTTGAAAAAACGCCCCTCATCATCAATACGGCGCGAGGAGAAATAATAAATACCGAAGCATTGAAACGAGCGTTGAAACAAAAAAAAATATCGTCGGTTATCCTTGATTGCTGGGAAAACGAGCCGAACATAGATAAAGAATTATTGGAACAAGCCTTCATTGCCACCCCCCATATCGCTGGATATTCTGCCGACGGCAAATCGGAAGCGACACGCATGATTGTACAGTCGGTCGGAAAATGGATAAAAACCGATATCCCCACCCAAAACATCGTACCACCCGCACCGGTACGAGAAATTATCGACCTCTCCGGGGCCGCCAATCCTCTGCAACAAGCCGTATGGGAATCCTACAACCCTTTCGACGATGACCTCAGATTGAGAAAATCTCCCGAAACATTCGAGATGCAACGAGGCCTGTACCCCCTAAGGCGAGAGTTTCCGGCTTATTATATAAAAGGTATTCCCCCGACCGGTTCTCCCATTTTAGAAAATTTAGGATTTCACCTCGTATAAATATACACATTTTATACTTGTATAGAAAAGAAAAATGAATAAATAACTCGATAAAAAATGACCTTTTTTAAACCCTTCTCACATATAAAAACACGTGTTTTTTGCACATAAAATCTATAAATGTGCAAAAAACGAGTAATTTATAAGAGAAAATTTTTTTTGTTCGGAGAAAAATATATTCCTTTGCACTGCAAAAAATAAGAACGTTAATTTATTTATTAATTAAAATTTAAAAATTATGTCTGACGTAGCATCAACAGTAAAAGAAATTATCGTAGAAAAATTAGGTGTTAAAGAATCAGAAGTAACCCCCGAAGCAAACTTTACCAACGACCTCGGTGCAGATTCTTTGGACACTGTCGAAATGATCATGGAATTTGAAACCAAATTCGATATCAAAATCGCTGATGATCAAGCAGAAAAAATTACAACTGTAGGTGAAGCTATCGCTCACATCGAAAAAGCTATCGCAGAGAAATAATTTATGGAGCTTAAAAGAGTCGTAGTAACAGGTCTTGGTGCAATCACTCCGTTGGGAAATGATGTTCCCTCTACATGGGCTGCCCTTTTAGAAGGAGTAAGCGGAGCAGGACCTATTACGCTTTTCGATGCATCTGAATTCAAAACTCAATTTGCTTGTCAGGTCAAGGACTTCGATCCGTTGAAATACTTCAACGCAAAAGAAGCCCGCAAGCTCGATCGCTATACCCAGTTTGCTCTCGCAGCGACCCAAGAAAGTATTGCCGATTCGGGATTAGACCTCGAAACCGTCAATAAAGATCGTGCCGGTGTTATCTTCTCGGCAGGTATCGGCGGAATCAGCACGTTTGAGCAAGAAGTCGGGAATTATGCCGTCGCTCCCGAAAAAGGACCTCGGTTCAGCCCGTTCTTTATCCCGAAAATGATTGCAGACATCGCCGCAGGACAAATATCCATGATATACGGTTTCCGGGGACCCAACTTCGGTATCGTATCGGCATGTGCATCTTCTACCCACGCCCTCATCGACGCATATAACTATATACGTTTGGGCAAAGCCGATTTCATCGTATCGGGTGGAGCCGAAGCTGCGATCACCGTATCGGGTGTCGGAGGATTCAATGCCATGCACGCACTCTCCACAAGAAATGATTCGCCGGAAACAGCGTCACGTCCGTTCAGCGCTTCGCGCGACGGATTCGTTATGGGCGAAGGAAGTGCCTGCCTCATTCTTGAAGAATTGGAACACGCATTGGCCCGCGGGGCTAAAATCTATGCCGAAATCGTAGGAGGCGGGCTCTCTGCCGATGCCTACCACTTGACGGCTACTCACCCCGAAGGTTTAGGTGCTAAATTGGTGATGCAAAACGCTCTCGACGATGCCCACATGGCTCCCGAAGAGATCGATTACATCAACGTTCACGGTACATCTACACCCGTAGGTGATAAATCGGAAGCCAAAGCGATTTTGGAAGTTTTCGGAGATCACGCATACGACCTCAACATCAGTTCTACAAAATCGATGACCGGGCACCTGCTCGGTGCGACCGGTGCTTTGGAGGCCCTCATCTGCGTGAAATCTATCGATGACAGCATCGTACCCCCCACGATCAACCATGCCGAGGGAGACGATGATCCCGAAATCGACAGCAAATTGAATTTCACATTCAATAAAGCGCAGAAACGAGAAGTAAATGCAGCGCTGTCCAACACCTTTGGTTTCGGTGGCCACAATGCAAGTATAATCGTAAAAAAAATCACGAAGTAAAAACGTGTTCAGAACGATTTATAACCGTATAAGGCTCCTTATGCTGCGACATAAGGAGCCTTATGTTCTTTATCATAAGCTGTTAGGCTTTTATCCCACCGACATACATCTGTATGAACAAGCCTGTTTGCATCGTTCTTCCTCCATATGCGAACAAGGCCGGCGCATTAACAACGAACGACTCGAATTTTTGGGCGATGCGATTCTCGACGCCATCGTCGCCGATATATTGTTCCACAAGTTCAAGACGAGCAAAGAAGGATTTCTCACCAACACGCGGGCAAAAATAGTTAAACGCGAATCACTCAACGAAATCGCCGTGAAATTAGGTCTCGATAATTTCATCACCTATTCCATGCGCACCAGTTCGCACAACAACTACATGTTCGGCAATGCCTTCGAAGCCCTCATCGGAGCCATTTATTTGGATAAAGGATACCGATACTGCAAAAAATTCGTCGAGACCCGTATCATCGACCCATATATCGATCTCGAAAAAATCTCGAAAGAAGAATTCAATTTCAAGTCTCGACTCATCGAATGGGGGCAAAAACACAAAGTCGATATAGAATTTGCACTGATCGAGACCATCGTCGACCAAGACAACAACCCCGTATTCCAATCGCAAGCCCTGCTCGGAGGTATATCCGGCGGGATAGGAATAGGATACTCCAAAAAAGAATCGCAGCAAAATGCAGCACGCATAGCTCTCAACCGAATCCGCAGAGACAAAAACTATCAGCAATCGGTATTAGCCACTCGGGAGAACGAGAATAACACGATCGTAACATAAAAATCACAGGCAAAACAATGGAAATCACGGGAGAAATATCTATTTTTGCTACTTATTGAAAACGTTCGTCAAATGAATCCTACAAAGTTGATACGTTCGATATTTGCAAAACGTCTCTCTCAAATAGACCGTTATGCCGATTACGGCGACATCATACAGCAAAAAACACTGCTCGACCTGCTTCAAAAAGCAAAAAACACCGAATTTGGAACAAAATTCAAATTCAACGACATATCCTCCTATAAAAGTTTTGCCGAAAATATTCCCATCAATGGATATGAAGAATTAAAGCCCTACATCGAACGAACGATGAGCGGGGAACAAAATATCTTATGGCCCACACCGATACGGCATTTTGCAAAATCATCGGGAACGACCAACGATAAAAGCAAATTCATTCCCGTCAGCGCCGAATCCCTCAGATACTGCCATTATCAAGGAGGAAGCGATTGTGTAGCCCTATACCTCAGAGAAAATCCACAAAGCCGTTTCTTTTCGGGAAAAGGACTGATACTCGGAGGAAGCCGGGCACAAAACCCTTTTGGAAAAGCCTATTGCGGAGACCTGTCGGCGATACTCATTCAAAATATCAATCCGCTCATCAACCTGATAAGAGTCCCGTCGAAAAAAATAGCGCTCATGAGCGAATGGGACACCAAGCTCGAAGCCATCGCCGAGAGCACGATCGATCGGGACATCACCAATCTGTCGGGAGTACCCTCGTGGTTTCTAGTCCTCATCAAACACATCTTGAAAAAAACAGGTAGGCAGAACCTCACGGAAGTATGTCCGGGAGAGTATTAAGAAAAATTTATTAG
>ERZ836441.1053-NODE-1053-length-29308-cov-51.037227_pt1 | contig 29308 bp, 26 predicted proteins | sample MGYA00519686_ERZ836441 | MGnify/ENA primary metagenome ERZ836441 (study PRJEB31850, sample SAMEA3708800) | human gut metagenome | biome: human gut; feature: human-associated habitat; material: faeces | place: China | collected 2014 ... | reverse complement strand
GCGTCCGGAAGATCAGCCGTGCAGGCCGTTTTCCTGACGCTCCATGTTTTCGATGACGACGTCGTGAATGTCGCCCAGGCCCGCGCAGTATTCGAGCACCTTCCAGGGCGTGTTCGTATGGAAGTGGATCTTGATGAGATCCTCGTCGCCAACGGCCAGCAGGCAGTCGCCCGCGATGTTCTGCTGAATGTAATCGTGGATGGCGTCCTCGTCGAGGCCGTGGCCCTCGATGAGCAGCTGGGTGTCAAACCGGAATTCGAGCATGCTTTGCTTCCTCCTTATTCATCGAGCTTGAGCACGGCGAGAAATGCCTCCGTGGGGATCTGGACCGTGCCGAGCTGGCGCATTTTCTTCTTGCCTTCCTTCTGCTTTTCGAGCAGCTTCTTCTTGCGCGTGATGTCGCCGCCGTAGCACTTGGCGAGCACGTCCTTGCGCAGGGCCTTGACGGTCTCGCGCGCGATGATCTTGCCGCCGATCGCGGCCTGCACCGGGATCTCGAACAGCTGCCGCGGGATGTTCTCCTTGAGCTTTTCGCACAGCTTGCGCGCCCGGCCGTAGGCCTTGTCCTTGTGGGCGATGAAGCTCAGCGCGTCGACCTGGTCGCCGTTGAGCAGCATGTCCACTTTCACGAGCTCGCTCGGGTGGTAGCTGGAAAATTCATAGTCGAGCGAGGCGTACCCCTTCGTGCGCGCCTTGAGCGTGTCGAAGAAGTTGTAGACGATCTCGTTGAGCGGCATCTCGTAGTGCAGCTCCACGAGCCGGCTGTCGAGATACTGCATATTTTTGTACTCGCCGCGCAGATCCTGGCACAGCGGCATGATGTTGCCGACGAATTCCTGCGGCGTGATGATCGACACGTTCACGAACGGCTCTTCCGCGACCTCGATGGACGCGGGGTTCGGGTAGTCGTGCGGGTTGTCGATCATGAGCACCGTGCCGTCGGTCTTTGTGATGCGGTAGATGACGCTCGGCAGCGTCGTGATGAGGTCAAGGTCAAACTCGCGCTCGAGCCGCTCCTGAATGATCTCCATGTGCAGCATACCGAGAAAGCCACACCGGAAGCCGAAGCCGAGCGCGACCGACGACTCCGGCTCGAACGAGAGCGAGGCGTCGTTGAGCTTGAGCTTTTCGAGCGCGTCGCGCAGATCGGGGTACTTCGAGCCGTCCTCGGTGTAAATGCCGCAGTAGACCATCGACCGCGCCGGGCGGTAGCCGGGCAGCGGCTCAGCGGCGGGGCGGGCCGTTTCGGTCACGGTGTCGCCCACGCGCGTGTCCTCCACGTTCTTGATGCTCGCCGTGAAGTAGCCCACGTCGCCGCAGCCGAGCTCGTCGCACGGGTCGAGACCGATGGGCCGCAGGTGGCCGACCTCCAGCACCTTGTACGACGCGCCGGTGGACATCATCGTCACTTCCATGCCGCGCCGGAGCGTGCCGGCCACGATGCGCATGAGCACGATGACGCCGCGGTAGCTGTCATACTGGCTGTCGAATACGAGCGCCTGCAGCGGGGCGTTTGGGTCGCCCTTCGGGGCGGGGACGTGGTCAACGATGTCGTCGAGCACGGCCTGGATGTTGATGCCCTGCTTGGCCGAGATCTCCGGCGCGTCCATGGCCGGGATGCCGATGATGTCCTCGATCTCGGTCTTGGTGCGCTGGGGGTCGGCGGCCGGCAGGTCGATCTTGTTGATGACCGGCAGGATCTCGAGATCGTGCTCGAGCGCCAGGTAGGTGTTGGCGAGCGTCTGCGCCTCCACGCCCTGCGAGGCGTCCACGATCAGCACGGCGCCCTCGCACGCGGCGAGCGAGCGGCTGACCTCGTAGTTGAAGTCCACATGGCCCGGCGTGTCGATGAGGTTGAGCGTGTAGGTCTTGCCGCCGCGGTGATACGTCAGGCCGACGGCGCGCGCCTTGATCGTGATGCCGCGCTCGCGCTCGAGGTCCATGTTGTCGAGCAGCTGCGGCTCCATCTCGCGCTGATCCACGGCGCCGCACAGCTCGATGAGCCGGTCGGACAACGTGGACTTGCCGTGGTCGATGTGTGCGATGATCGAAAAATTGCGGATGTCTTCTTGTGGGATCATAGGGCAATCTCCTCCAGTGCGGCCTCGGCGCGGTCGGCGGCGGTGCGCACGTCCTGCACGAGCACGCGCAGCGCCTCGAGCTGCTCGGGCGTGCACGTCGGGCTCGGCGCGCGGCCGAGCAGAAAGTCCGCGCTCACGCCGTAGTAATCGCACGCCCGGCACACGAACGCCAGCCCCGGCTCGCGCGCGCCGTTTTCATAGTGGGACAGCAGCGCCTGGCTGATCTTCAGATCGGCCGCGACCTTGCGCTGGGACAGCCCGCGCGCGTGGCGCAGCTCCGACATGACGGCAGCAAAATTGCGTTCCATGCCGCACCTCCTGTAACATTCATGATAACGGACTGTATTTTACCACGCCCACGCCCAAACGGCAACAGCCTCTTGATAAAATCGCGCGCAAGACTTGAAAAACGTCGAAGGGGGTGTTACACTATTTACTTGTGAAACCATGTTCACAGCAAACAGAAAATAGATGAACATATTGGAGGAAAACACCATGTTTGAAAATCTGGTTGAAGTTCTCAAAGCCAATCCGCGCAAGATCGTCTACACCGAGGGCACCGACGCCCGCATCCTCGAGTCCGCTGCCCGCCTGAAGCAGGGCGGCTTCCTGACGCCGATCCTCGTCGGCAACGTCGATGACGTGAAGGCTGCGGCCAAGGCCGGCAGCTTCGACATCGAGGGTCTCGAGATCATCGACCCCGCCAACTACGACAAGATGGACGAGATGGCCCAGTGCATGTTTGACCTGCGCAAGGGCAAGATGACCATGGAAGAAGTCCGCGCCAACCTGCAGAAGGGCAACTACTTCGGCACGATGCTCGTGAAGATGGGCGTGGCCGACGCGCTGCTCGGCGGTGCGACCTACTCCACCGCGGACACCGTCCGTCCGGCGCTGCAGCTCATCAAGACCAAGAAGGGCGCCCACCTCGTGAGCTCCTGCTTCATCATGGTCCGCGGCGACGAGATGCTCGCCATGGGCGACTGCGCCATCAACATCGACTATCAGGACACCGTCGACAAGGCCACCGGCGAGGTCACGTTCTCTGCCGCGCAGAAGCTGGCCGAGGTCGCCATCGAGACCGCCAAGACCGCCGAGACCTTCGGCATCGACCCGAAGGTCGCCATGCTGAGCTTCTCCACCAAGGGCTCCGGCAAGGGCGGCACGGTCGCGCTCAGCCACGACGCCACCGTCATCGCCAAGGAGCTCGCGCCCGAGCTGAAGCTCGACGGCGAGATGCAGTTCGACGCGGCCGTTTCCCCGGTCGTCGGCCAGCTGAAGTTCCCCGGCTCTCCGGTCGCGGGCCACGCCAACACCTTCATCTTCCCGTGCATCGAAGCCGGCAATATTGGCTATAAGATCGCGCAGCGCCTCGGCGGCTTCGCGGCCTACGGCCCGATCCTGCAGGGCCTGAACGCCCCGATCAACGACCTGTCCCGCGGCTGCGACGCCGAGGAAGTCTACCAGATGTCCATCATCACGGCGGCTCTGGCCTGATCGGTTTTTCGTCCAAAATCTATTCCGGCGCTGTTAAGATAACAGCGCCGGTTTTTTGAAAGGGGAGAGCGCCTGTGGAGCGCGAGGAATATATGCGCGCAGCGCTCGCGCTCGCGCACGCCGCGGCGGCCGACGGCGAAGTGCCGGTCGGCTGCGTGATCGCCGACGGCGCGGGCCGCATCATCGGCCGCGGCCGCAACCGCCGCGAGCGCACGTACCGTGCCGATGCCCACGCTGAGATGGAGGCCATCGCCGAGGCGTGCCGCGCGCGCGGCACGTGGCGGCTTGACGCATGCACGCTCTATGTCACACTTGAGCCGTGCCCCATGTGCGCCGGGGCGATCATCAACGCCCGCGTGCCGGTCGTCGTCTACGGCGCGAGGGAGCCAAACTTCGGCTCGTGCGGCAGCGTGCTCAACCTCTTTGAGGAGCGCTACGGCCACCATCCCGCCATCTACGGCGGCGTGCTGGCAGATGACTGCGCGGATGTCCTGCGCGCGTTCTTCAGCGGCCTGCGCGAAACATAAAAAGAGCGTCCCGAATGATCGGGACGCATATTTTTTTGAGACTTTCGGAAAACACAAGAGGTTTTCCGAAAAAAGGCTTGCCGCCCGCGGGCGGCAAACTCTGCGAGGCTTTTTTGCGCACGTTTCGTTTTATTTTTGGATCTCTTCCATCAGCTCGTGGTAAAACACGTCGAGCACGCCGACATAGTGCGGTTTCCACGGCTTGAGCCGGCCGCAGTAGTGGATGATGACCGTGTGCGCGCGCACCCAGTCGAGGTCGACCGGGGCGTTTCGCAGCTCCGCGTTGTGCAGCGCGAGGATGCGGTCGCTGAGATTATAGACCATGCTGTCGAGTAGGTGCACCCGGTCGCCGTAGAGCGCGGTGAGTATGTCCTGATCCGGCAGCAGGAACACATCCTGCTTCTCGTCGGCGAAGGCGCGCACACGCTCCATGTCCAGATCGGCCCGCAGGGCAGGGAGGTTATACAGCAGCACGCCGGTGTTGATGTACGGCGCAGCCTCGTCCATGCCCAGACGCGCGGCGTTGAGCTTTTCGAGCAGCTTGCGTGTGTGCGTGCAGGCCATGAAGTACGCATCGCCGAACGGCGTGGCATACAGCGTCGTCAGCGGGTTGATGATGACCGTGTCCGCGTCGAGATAGAGGATGCGCTCGAGCGTGTCCGGCAGCAGCAGGGGCGCCGCGATGCGGTAATAGATTTGGCGCGGGTAGCGCTTCGATTCCGGAAAGCCATCGAACATCGCGGGGTCGACGAACACGAAGTGGAAATCCACGTCCGGCAGCGCTGTGCGGATGTCCGCCTCGTCGCCGTCCGTGAGGTCGGAGTGCAGGATGAACACCTCGTAGTGGCTCGCGCCGCCGTGCAGCAGCACGCTGCGCATGCAGCCCAGAAACGTGGGGATGTAGCCCCCATTGATCGCAAAGAGCAGGTTCATGATGATCCCTCCTGAAAAAAACAGACGCGGGCGCTGCGTTGGCAGCGCCCGCGTGTCCTGTGCGTCCGGATTACGCTTTCGGCGTGCCGTCGGGGTTGAACAGCGGCAGCTTGCCGAGCACGGTGATGTCGGGGCGGTCATTGGCGTCGCCTTCGGCGAGCACGGCCATCTTGCCGACGATGATGCCGCCGGCCTCGTTGACGAGCTCCTCCATCGCGCGCAGCGACTCGCCGGTCGAGATCACATCATCGACGATGACGATGCGCTTGCCGTGGATCAGCTCCGCGTCCGTCTGGTCGAGCACGAGCGTCTGCACGCCCTGCGTCGTGATGGACTTGACGTGTACCTGGAACACGCTGCTCATGTAGGCTTTGGCCTTTTTGCGGGCGACGAAATATTTGTCCGCGCCGCTCTGGCGGGCCATTTCGTACACCAGCGGGATGGCTTTCGCTTCGGGTGCGATCAGGTAGTCATATTCGGGCGTCAGCTTGAGAAGCTCGGCTGCGCAGTGCACGGTCAGCTCCACGTCGCCGAACATGACGAACGCGCCGATGTACAGGTCGTCCGTGACCTTGCACAGGGGCAGATCGCGCTTTAGCCCGGCGATATCCATCTCATATGTCATTTGAAATTCCTCCTAAGTAAAATAAACAGAGTAACAAAAGTATTATACATGATTGCCGGAAAAATGCAAGGCTTCCGGCGGTAGAAAATACCGGGGCGCTCGTGTCATATCGGCGGGAGCGTTTCGCATATGTTTCAGTAATAGCATCCATTCGGAAACAAAATAGCAAAATAATGGGAGCTGCCATTTTGCTAACGCCGTCAGATTATCTAAAAAGCGGTTCCCTTTTTGTGCCCTTATCCATTGCATTGGCTAAAATTGAACAGTTTGTGAACAAAATCGACGAAAAACAGTTGCGAATTTTGCGATTTTAGTGTAAATTAGCAATAACTTGATCGTGAATTTCCCGCTTGCGGTTATGGACAGCGGACGAAGCGGTTATCGTCCGGCGTCATTTGGGGGGGAGTTCCGGGAAAAGCGAATTTGAAATTGGAGGAAAAACAATGGACGAAAACAAACGTGGTTCATTTGGCAGCACAATCGGCTTTCTGCTCTCTGCCATCGGTTCTGCCGTCGGCCTCGGCAACATCTGGGGCTTCCCGTACAAGATGGGCAGATGCGGCGGCTTTACTTTCCTGATCGTTTACCTGGCTCTGGCGGCATTTGTCGGCTTTGCCATCATGCTCTCTGAGCTGGCGATCGGCCGCAGCACCGGCTTCGGCCCGGTCAACGCCTACAAGAAGGTCTCGAAGAAGTTCAAGTGGATCGGCTGGCTGGCCATCATCGCCCCGTTCCTGATCATGACCTTCTACTCGGTCCTCGGCGGCTACTGCATCTATTACATGGTCATCAACGTCGTCGGCATGTTCAGCGGCATGCCGGACAGCAGCTCCTTCGCGGCTCTGCTCACCAACCCGTGGGCCAGCATCGGCTGCATGGTTCTGTTCATGGTCATCTGCTATCTCATCAACCGCGGCGGTGTCGGCGGCGGCATTGAGAAGTTCAACACGATCGGCATGCCCGCACTGTTCGTCATGCTCGTCATCGTCATCATCCGTGCCTGGACGCTTCCGAATGCGGACGTCGGCCTCAAGTATATGTTCGTCCCCGGCTACGCTCTGAAGGCGGGCTTCTTTGACAAGGCGCCCGGCTTTATGGAAGTTCTCGCAACGGCCGGCGGCCAGATGTTCTTCTCCCTGTCTCTTGCCATGGGCGCCATGATCACCTACGGCTCCTACCTCGGCAAGAATGAGAACCTCCCGAAAAACTCCGTCATCATCGTTATCTCCGATACCCTCGTTGCCATCATGGCCGGTCTCGCCGTTATCCCGGCGGCCGTCGCCAACGGCATCGCCAAGGGCATGGCCGTCTCCGAGATCAAGCTCGGCGGCCCGAACCTCCTGTTCGCCACGCTGCAGGACGTGTTCCATGACATGGGCACCATCGGCGGTATCTTCGGCCTGATCTTCTACGCCCTCGTTCTGATCGCGGCCATCTCCTCCGCCATCTCCCTGATCGAGGCGGTCTCCGTCACCTTCATCGACCACGCCAGCGCCAAGGGTCACGAGCGTGACCGCAACAAGGTGCTCGCCGTCGTCTGCCTCGCCATCACCCTGCTGGCCTGCCTCGTCGCGGTTGACGGTCTCGGCTCCAACGGCATCGCGCCGAAGGATCTGTTCCACATCAACTCCAAGGCTGACTGGTGCGCTGACTGGCTCGACTTCATGGATATGATTTCCGAAGGCATTGCCATGCCGCTCGGCGCCATGCTCATGTCCATCATGGTCGGCTGGGAGATCAAGCCGAAATCCCTGTACGGCGAGATCGACAGCGGCTACAACGGCCACATCCACGGCTTCTACACCTTCTGCATCAAGTATCTCTGCCCCGTGATCATGTTCTTCATCCTGCTTGTGCAGATCAGCACGTTCTTCGGTCTGGGCTGGTTCAACTGATCGCAGCATCGGAAACCTTTCGTACAACGAAACAAAACAACCGCAACCGGCAGCCTTTTTGGCTGCCGGTTTTTGTTGCGCTGTCCGCCGTGTGGCAGGGATGGCTACGTTGTTTCTCCGGGCGGGGAAGAGGAACCGCCGCTTCCGGCCGTTTGTTCTGACCGCCGCAGCGGAAGAACGGAAAAAGCGCCGTGCAGATGGCTCTGCGCGGCGCTCTTCCGCTGGGGAAAATAAAGATGGGAGAAAGAAAAAAGAGGATTGGTAAGTTTGCGGCGGCGGGGCGGTTACCCGCCGCCGATGGACGATAGAGAGGGGATGCGCTTACTTCGTGCTGTCGCTGGCGCGGTCGAATGTGACGGTCAGCGTCAGCGTCTCGCCGTTGCGCGAGACGGTCAGCGTGGCGCTCTCACCGGCAGAGTAGCCGCGCAGGGCACTGCGCAGCGCGTCGCCGGAGGAGACGGTCGTGTCGTCGATGGCGGTGATGATGTCGCCCGCCTTCAGGCCGGCCTTCTCGGCGCAGCTGCCGCTGTTGACGGAATTGACATACGCGCCGTCCGGCATGTTGTAGTACTGCGCGGCGCTCGACGGGATGGCCTGCAGCGTGATGCCAAGCTGAGCGCGGTCAGTCACGGTGCCGTTTTTCATCAGGTCGTTTGCGATGGCCACGGCGTCATTGACCGGGATGGCGAAGCCCAGACCCTCCACGCCGGAGGAGCTGTATTTCGCGGTCACGATGCCGATGACCTGACCGGAGGTGTTGTACACTGGGCCGCCGGAGTTGCCGGCGTTGACGGCGGCGTCGATCTGGAACATGTTAATGCCGCTGTCGGTGCCGTCGGAGGTGGTAATGGTGCGGTCGAGCGCGCTGATCATGCCGCTCGTCATGGTGAACTCCAGCTCGCCGAGCGGGTTGCCCACGGCGTACACCGTATCGCCGACGGCCATGCTGTCGCTGTCGCCGAAGGTGACGGGCGTCACGCCGCTGGCGTCGATCTTGAGCAGGGCAATGTCGTTGTCCTCGTCCACGCCGACGATGGTCGCCTGATAGGTCGTGCCGTCGTAGGTGAGCACGGACACGCTGTAGCCGTACTGGTGCGCGGTGGAGATGACGTGGTAGTTTGTGAGCACATAGCCGTCATCCGTGATGAAAAAGCCGCTGCCGCAGCTCGCCTGGGAGCTGGTCTGGCCGAAGTAGTTGGTGTAGGTCACTTCCGTCGTGATGGCGACGACCTGCTTGCATGCCAGATCATAGATCGACGAGGCGGAGCTCGGGTCGGAGCTGACCGGCTGCGTCACGAGCGTGCCGTTGGAGCTCGAGGCGGTGCTGCCGCCGGTCCTGCCGGAGCGGGTGATGAGCCCCGCGATCGCGCCGCCGCCAAGGCCGCCGAGCAGCGCGCACACGAGACACAGGCACGCGATGCGCGTGATGAGCCGCTTTTGCTCCGGCGTGCGCACGGTCTTGGGCTTTCTCGGGTGGTGCTTGTGCTTGGGCTTCTCGGCCCAGGCGTCGTCGTTCGGCGTGTAGTAGCGCGGCGGGGTGCTGCCCGCGTCGTCGCTGGGGTGGAAGTTCGCGTCCTCGTAGCTGTGCTCGGCCTCGGGGCGGACGATGTGGTACGTCATGTCCTCGCTGTCGTCGATCTTTGCGCCGCAGCTCGTGCAGAAGCTCGCGCCCGGCTCGAGCGCCGCGCCGCACTGCGGACACACGCGGCCCGGTGCGGCGGTGTTCTCGGCATCCGCCTGCGCGGAAGTGTTTTCAGCTTCCGGCTGTTCGTTTTCGGGGAAATTGGAAGCGTCGTTCATGTTATCTGCCTCCCGGCTGATTGGTTTTTTGAAGTGCCTATATCGTAGCCGATATTTGTAACAGAGACATGAACAAAGGGCGAAGATTTTTCGAATATTCCCAAAAGCATTTGTGAACACTGCGTCCGATTTGTGAACGCGCGGCAAAAAACCGCCCGCACATCGTCGGATGTGCGGGCGGTAGGGCTTTGCGGGTGTTACCGGCCGAAGCTGCTGTCGGTCGTTTCATAGGTGTTGATGGCCGGCTGCGTGTCGGCATCGCCGCCGTACTTGCTCGAGTCACCCTCGAGCAGCGGCTCGATGCCGTGCGCGCGCAGCCACGCGAGCGTGCGCGTGGAATCGGTCAGCGGGGTGTAGTCGACGTCGGCGTAGGTCGTTTCGCCTGTTGCCGGGTCGTACTGGCTGAGCTGATAACCGATGGTCACGGCGTAGGCCGTGCTCTGCCGCGTGCCGCTGTCGGTCAGCCAGGCGCGGCCCATGGTGCCATCCGCGCAGTCGGGCACGATGGCGTTTTCGTACAGGTCGAGCGCCTGCTCGGCCGTGAGCTCCATGTAGAGGTAGTCGCCGCTTTCGGTCTCATAGCCGATGTTTGTGTAGGTGAGGTGCTCGAGCGTCACGGCCAGCTCCGGCGTGTTGCGCGTGGTGCGCGCTTCGTCGCAGTTGAGCACCTGCTCGATCTGCGCCAGACGCGTGCTCGTGTTGGGGAGCGTGTATTCGCGCATCAGCACCTTGCCGTTCGAGAGCTTGTAGGTCAGCTGCAGACTGGTGATGCTGGTGTCGTCCGTGATCTTTTCGCGCTCCGCCACGACGGCGCGGTGGATGTCCTCCACGGCCTGAATGTTCTCCGCCTCGGTGAGCGTGGAGTTGTAACCGTTGCAGATGATGCGCACGCTTTTGACCTGCGCGGTATCCGGGATGCGGCGGGCGTAGCCCGAGAGGTCGCACTTTGCGCCGACTACGACGAGGCAGCACACGGCCGCTGTGACCGCGCAGCCGCGCCAGACCGTGCGCGGCACGCGCAGGGATTTGCGGATGACCATCTCGCTGATGACAAAGCCGAGCGCCGCACCAAGAACGGTCAGCAGCAGAAACGGCGCCAGTTGCGCCCGGTAGGCCGGCACGTTGAGCAGCATGCCGTACACGCCGACCGGCAGCGCCAGCCCGGCGAAGAGCGCCACGATATACTTCAGCACCGGCTTGAGCACCGGGATGGCGACGGTGTCGCCCGCGCTCTCCATGCGGCGGCGCCGGTAGAGCTGACCCGCGCACACGAGCAGCAGCAGCGCGAACGCCGCCCAGACGAGCGGATAGGTCCAGCCGGAGAAGTTGGCAATGGCGACCTCCGCCCCCGTGCCGCTGATCGGACGCACCAGATCGGCGTGACCGACACTTGTGCGCCGCATGAACAGCACCAGCGGGGAGAGCCAGTCGACCGGCAGATCCACCATGCCCGACATGCCGTACACGAACATGTAGAGCACGGATTCGATGAGCAGCTGGAAGCCCACGGCGATGAAGTTCACGAGCAGGTACAGGCACGGCAGCATGACCACGTGGCCGGTGAACATGGCGCACAGCACGGCGATGCCGTAGAATACGACCGTCTCAAGCGCGAGTATGCCCAGCCAGATGAGCAGCGGCTCGATGACGAGTTCGAAACGTGTCGCCTCGATGAGCACGGCGAGGCCGAAGATCACGGCCTCGGCTGACAGCAGCATCACAAGGCCCGCCAGCAGATGCGTGCGGAACATGCACCCGCGCCGGATCGGCAGGGAGGCGGCCAGCCCCGCGCCGCGCGGCGTGTACAGATAGCCGAACATGGCGGCAGCCGCGAGCAGGCCCGCGCAAAACGCTGTCAGCGGCAGCAGCATCTGCGTCTCGGAGAGAATGACGTTCGAGAGATAGCTGCTCTGCTCGGTGGACACATACGGTATCGTCGAGCGCGCGTTGAGCAGCACACCCGGCAGCATGATAAACAGGATCACGCCGTAGATGACCCACAGCGGCCACCAGCGCGACAGGCACTTGCGAAACTCCGTTCCGTTACAGAAGGATGTCTTTGACGGCATAGTCCGCACCTCCCAGTTCATAAATAAAGATCTCTTCGAGCGTCAGCGGCACCACGTCGAGGTACTGCGGCTGCGCGGTGGACAGGCGGTTCGTGACCTCGGCGGCGTCGCCGTGCACGATCAGCGTGTACAGGTGGCCCTGACTGCTCTGGTGCAGGATGTCGAGCCCCTCGGGCAGCTTCGCCTCGTCCGGCAGGGCGACGAGCACCTTGACGATGTTGGCCTGCAGCTCCGTGAGCGGGTGCTCGAGCAGGACCTTGCCGCCGTTCATGATGCCCACGTGGTCGCACACGTCTTCGAGCTCGCGCAGGTTGTGCGACGAGATGAGCACGGTCGTGCCGTTTTCGGCCACGTCGGCCAGCACGAGGTTCCAGACCTGGCGGCGCATGACGGGGTCGAGCCCGTCGACCGGCTCGTCGAGGATGAGCACGTCCGGCCGCAGGCTCATCGCCAGCCAGAACGCGGCCTGCTTCTGCATGCCCTTGGACAGGCGGCGGATCTGCCGCTTCGGGTCGAGGCGGAACACCTCGCCGAGCTTCTGATAGCGCTCGGCGTCAAACTTCGGGTAGATGCCGCGGTAGTAGCGCATCATGTCCGGGATCGTCGCCTGCGGGAAATAGAACACGTCGTCCGGGATGTAGGCGATGCGCGCCTTGACGGCCGGGTTTTCGTACACGGGCTGGCCGTCGATGTCGATCGCGCCGCTGTCCGGGCGGTAGATGCCCGTCAGGTGGCGGATGAGCGTGGACTTGCCCGCACCGTTCGGCCCGACGAGGCCGTACACCGCGCCGCGCGGCACGGTCATGGTCACGCCGTCGAGCGCGCGGAAGCCGTCAAACGTTTTGACGACGTCTTTGACTTCAATCATGGTTCGTTCCTCCTTCGGGAATGCGGCGGCGCAGCTCCTCGCTGCGCATGCCGAGGTACAGCAGCTCCTGCACGGCCGCGTCGAACTGCTGCAGTAGGGCGACCTGCCGCGCGGGATCGTCCGGGATCTGGGCGCAGACGTAGCTGCCGCGCCCGGCGACGGAGCAGATGTAGCCCTCCGTCTCCAGCTCGCGGTAGGCGCGCTGGATCGTGTTCGGGTTGATGGTCAGCTGCGTGGACAGCTCGCGCACCGAGGGCAGCTTTTCGCCCAGCGGCAGCGTGCCGGACACGATCAGCCGGCGCAGCCCGTCGCGCACCTGTTCGTAGATCGGCCGGGAATCGCGGTAATTGATCGAGATCGTAGTGCAACACCAACTTTCTGTAGCGTATTAACTGTATTAACCGTGTTGGTACAGTTAAGGTACCATGCGTCGGCGCATCTGTCAAGGGGTAAGATGGATTTCGGCAGAAAAAGTTCCCGGACGGCGTTGCGCCGTCCGGGAACTGCTCTATTTATTTCTGCCCCTCGCGGCTCTCGAGATAGACCATGAGCGTCGCAATGTCGGCGGGGGAGACGCCGGAGATGCGGCTGGCCTGACCGAGGCTGGCGGGGCGGATGACGCTGAGCTTCTGCCGCGCCTCGAGCCGCAGGCAGGACACCTGCCGGTAGTCGAGATCCGGCGGCAGCAGCCGCTCCTCGAGCCGGGTGAACTCCGCCACCTGCCGCAGCTGGCGCTGGATGTAGCCCGCGTACTTGAGCCGGATCTCCGCCTGCTCGGTTACGACGCGCGGCAGCTCCGGCCGCGCGGGGTCGAACGGTGCGAGGTCGGCATATGTGATCTGCGGCCGGCGCAGGAGGTCGGCCAGGCTCACGCCCGAGCTCGTCGGCGCGGTGCCGTGCGCGGTGAGCATCGCGGCGAGGGCGTCCGACGGGGCGAGGTGCGTTTTCTCCAGCCGGGCGCACTCGGCGTCCACCAGCCGGTATTTTTGCTGCACGGCGGCAAAGCGCTCGTCCGATACCAGCCCGATCCGGTGGCCGATGGCGCTCAGGCGCTCGTCGGCGTTGTCCTGCCGGTGCAGCAGGCGGTACTCCGAGCGGGAGGTCATGATGCGGTACGGTTCGTTCGTGCCCTTGGTCACGAGGTCGTCCACGAGCGTGCCGATGTACCCGTCCGAGCGGCGGAGGATCATCGGCTCACGCCCCAGCAGCTTCAGCGCCGCGTTCACGCCCGCGACGAAGCCCTGCACGGCCGCCTCCTCGTAGCCGGACGAACCGTTGAACTGCCCCGCGCCGTAGAGGCCGGGCACTTTCTTGACCTCGAGCGTCGGCAGCAGCTCCGTCGGGTCTACGCAGTCATATTCGATCGCGTAGGCGCAGCGGGTCATCTCCGCGTGCTCGAGTCCCGGCAGCGTGTGCAGCATTGCGACCTGCACGTCCTCCGGCAGGGAGGAGGAGAAGCCCTGGATGTAGAGCTCTTCCGTGTCCAGCCCCATCGGCTCGATGAACAGCTGGTGCCGCGGCTTGTCGGGAAAGGTCATGATCTTCGTCTCGATGGACGGGCAGTAGCGCGGGCCGACGCCCTCGATCACGCCGGAGTAGATGGGGCTGCGGTCGAGGTTCGCGCGGATGATGGCGTGCGTGCGCTCATTGGTATAGGTCAGGTAGCACACGGCCTTGTTCTCGACCGGGTGCGTGGTGGAAAACGAGAACGGCTCAATCTCCGCGTCGCCCGGCTGCAGCTCCATGCGCGAGAAGTCCACCGTGCGCGCGTTCACGCGCGGCGGCGTGCCGGTCTTAAAGCGGCGCATGCGCAGCCCCAGCGCCTTGCAGCACTCGGCCAGCGGCCCGGCGGCCGCCAGCCCGTCCGGCCCGGAGTCGCGCAGCACATCGCCCACGATCGTGCGCCCGTGCAGATACGTGCCCGTGGCGAGCACGGCGGCGCGGCAGCGGTACACGGCACCGTTTGCCGTCACGACGGCGCTGACGCGGCCGTCCTCCGTCTCGACGGCCACGACCTCCGCCTGCTTGACGCGCAGGTTCGGCTGCAGCTCGAGTGTGTGCTTCATCACGGCCTGATACTTCCGCCGGTCGGCCTGCGCGCGCAGCGAGTGCACGGCCGGCCCTTTGCCGCGGTTGAGCATCCGGTACTGGATGCAGGCCCGATCGGCTGCACGCGCCATCTCGCCGCCGAGCGCATCGAGCTCGCGCACGAGGTGGCCCTTGCCCGTGCCGCCGATGGCGGGGTTGCAGGGCATATTGCCGATGGCGTCCATATTGATGGTAAAGCAGACGGTGTCCAGTCCCAGCCGCGCGGCGGCCAGCGCGGCCTCAATGCCCGCGTGGCCAGCGCCGACGACGGCGACGTCACAGCTTCCGGCGTCATAACGCATGACGAGATCCCTCCGGATTCTTATTAGAATAACAACAAAACTTTATTTTACCCGTTTCGCGCCCCGAATGCAAGAGCGGCGGGGCATGCGCGGGGGCAAAAACGGTCGTGCAGCATCCGCACAACAAAATTTGAAAAAGGTCTTGCTTTATCGTGCTAATGTGGTAATATAACAGCGTGCTAACAAGCAAAACAAAATTTTGAGAATATGACGAAGGAGAACCGACATGAAAAAGATGACGAAAGTGATCTCGCTGGCGCTCGCGCTGGTGATGTGCCTGGCGCTGTGCGCCTGCGGCAGCAAGACGGACGACGGCAACACCGCCGCCGACGGAAAGAGAACCTTTATTATGGGCGTCGATCCGGAATACCCGCCGTTCAGCTATCTGGGCGACGACGGCAAGTACACCGGCTTTGACGTGGAGATCGCTCAGGCCGCCTGCGATCTGCTCGGCTGGGACCTGCAGGTCTTTGGTGTGAACTGGGATCAGAAGCTGGTGCAGCTCGATGCCAAAGAGTGCGACTGTGTCTGGTCCGGCATGACCATCCTCGACAGCATGAAGGATGCCGGCTATGTGCTCTCCAAGCCCTACTACGATAACACGCAGGTCATCATGGTCAAGGAAGGCAGCGACATCAAGTCCTCCGCGGATCTGGCCGGCAAGAACGTGGCCGTGCAGCTGGGCACCTCCGGCGAGTCCCTCCTGTCCGAGGGCGGCGACCTTGAGAGCCTGGCCAAGACCTTCGGCAAGCTCACGACCTGTGACAGCTTCCTCAAGTGCTTCACCGAGCTGGGCGGCGGCGCCGTGGACGCCGTGATCGTCGACAAGCCCGTGGCGACTTCTTATGCGCAGGAAAACGCCGGCTTCACCATCCTCGACGAGGAGCTGGGCGCCGAGCAGTACGGCATTGCCTTCCGCTCCGGCGATCAGGAGCTGTGCGACGCCATCGAGGGTGCGGTGCAGCAGCTGGTTGACAACGGCACTTACGCGAAGATCGCTGCGAAGTATCCCGACATCGTCAACAACCTGACCTACCTGAACAAGTAAGCACGACAGAAATTCCATCACGTCTCCCGGAGGCTTTTGCGGCCGCCGGGAGCGTGTGCGTAACAGTGAGGATCCTTTATGACTTTACTTACGATGATCATGAAAATGAGCGAGGGCCTCGGCAAGACCTGCGCCATTTTCTTTCTGACGATCCTGTTCTCGCTCCCGCTGGGCATGCTCATCACGCTGCTGCGTATGAGCAAGAACAAGGTCGTTTCCAGCGTGACCCGTTTTGTGATCGCGGTTTTGCGCGGCACGCCGCTAATGCTGCAGCTGCTCGCCGTGACCTATGGCCCGTACTACCTCTTTGGTACGGCCGTCGCCAAGAATAAGCTCATCCCCGTCGTTATCGCCTTCGCCATCAACTACGCGGCCTATTTTGCCGAGATCTACCGCGGCGGCATCGAGTCCATCCCCGTGGGGCAGTATGAGGCGGCGAACGTCCTCGGCTACACCAGGGCGCAGACTTTCCTGCGCATCATTCTGCCGCAGGTCGTCAAGCGCATCATGCCCAGCATCACCAACGAGGTCGTCACGCTCGTCAAGGACACGTCCATGGCCTTCACCGTCTCCTATCAGGAGATGTTCACCATCGGCAAGCAGATCGCAAACTCCCAGACCAGCTTCATGCCGTTCCTTGTGGCGGGCGTGTTCTACTTCGTGTTCAATGCCATCGTTGATTTTGTCATGGGCAAGATCGAAAAGCGCATGGACTACTACAAATAAGGAGGTGCCGTCATGAGCGTATTGGAACTCAATCACGTCAAAAAGTCGTTTAATAACGGGACGCTGCACGTCCTCAAGGACATCAGCCTGAGCGTCGAAAAGGGCGAGGTCGTGGCCATCATCGGCCCGAGCGGCAGCGGCAAATCCACGCTGCTGCGCTGCGCCACGCTGCTCGAGCGCATCGACTCCGGCGAGGTCTGCTTTGACGGGCACTACGCCGCGCGCACGGGCGACGACGGCGCCGCCGTCTACGCCGACAAGGCGGAGCTCAAGCAGATCCGCAACTATTTCGGCCTCGTTTTTCAGCAGTTCAATCTCTTCCCGCACTACTCTGTACTCAAAAACGTTATGGACGCGCCCATCTGCGTGCAGAAGCGCGACCGCGCGGAGGTCGAGGCGTCCGCGCGCAAGACGCTCGAGAAGATGGGCCTCGGCGACAAGGCCGACGCCTATCCGTGCCAGCTCTCCGGCGGCCAGCAGCAGCGCGTGGCCATCGCCCGCGCGCTGGAGATGAACCCCGAGATCCTGTTTTTCGACGAGCCGACCTCCGCGCTCGACCCCGAGCTCACGGGCGAGGTGCTTAAGGTCATCCGCGCGCTCGCCGAGGAGCACATGACCATGGTCATCGTCACGCACGAGATGGCCTTTGCCCGCGCCGTGGCTGATAAGGTCATTTTCATGGACGGCGGCGTCATCGTCGAGCAGGGCGCGCCCGAGGCGGTCTTCGGCGATACGCAGCAGGAGCGCACGAAGCAGTTCCTCGCGCGCTACAATGAGCGGCCGTGACAAAAATGTAAGAGAAAATTCAGCTTTTCCCTCTTGCACCGCCGTGCAAGATTCGGTATGATAAAAAGCGCATCGGGTTCCGGTGCGCTTTTTTGATTTTTCATTTGGGAGGGCTTCCCTTGAAGCATACAAAACGGATTGCGGCGCTGCTGCTTGCGCTCGCGCTGTGTTTTTCCTGCGCAGCGTGCAGCAAGACGGTCGGCAGCTACCGCGTGGTCAAGACGCTCGGCACGGAGCAGTTTCGCATCGGCTTTCGGGACGGGGATCAGGCGGCGGTGTATGTCAATGCCGCGCTCAAGGTCCTCGCGGCCGACGGGACGATCCACAGCCTCGCGCTCAAGTGGTTCGGCACGGACAACACGACCTTTGACAGCGATGCCAATGCGCTCGACGCGCTCGGCGACATTCCGCAGCGTACGTTCATCATGGGCCTGAACGAGGAGCGCTTTCCCATGAGCTACGCCGACGGCGACGGTTACAGCGGCTTTGACGTCGAGCTCGCGCAGGCGGTCTGCGCCCGCCTCGGCTGGACGCTGCAGTATCAGCCGATCTCGAACCAGAACGCCTATGTCGAGCTCTCAAGCGGTAATGTCGACTGTGCCTGGGGCGGCATGGTGCTCGACCAGACCGACAGCAAGGACAGCAAGAACAAGAAAAAGCAGAAGATGACGCTCACCGCGCCGTATCTCGAAAATGAGCTGCAGCTCATCGTGCGCGGCGACTCGAAATACCGCACGGCCAGCAGCCTCAAGAGCACGACCGTCCTGCTCGGCACGGACGAGACGTACATGACCGCCCTCTCGGCCGACGAGAAGCTCATGAAAGCCTTCGGCGCGGCTCAGCGCGTCACCGGCGGGTCGAAGGCCTGCTTCGAGGCGCTCTCGGCCGGAGACTGCGCCGCCATCGTGGCCGACAGTACGGCGCTCGCTTATTATACGCACTGACCGTCTGGCCGCCCGCGCGGGGCTCTGCGCGGGCGGCTTTTTGTGTGGCGGGGTGCGCTTTTTCGCCGCGATCCGCAAAAAGAGCTCCCGCTTTCGCGTCAACTGTGCTATACTGGCTATGTCCGCGCCTGCCAGACTGGCGGAATTTTTTACTCGCGCGGGCAGAAACACAGGTACACCTATGTCGAACAGCAACAATAAATATAAAACCCTCGTGTCCAACACCATGCTCATCAGCCTCGGCACCTTCGGCAGCAAGCTGCTGGTGTTTTTCATGGTGCGCTTTTACACGAGCTATCTCACCCCCGCGGACTACGGCACCGCCGACCTCATCACGCAGACGGCCAATCTGCTCTTCCCGCTCATCAGCCTCGGCATCACGGACGGCGTGTTCCGCTTCGCCGTGGACCACACCGAGCAGCGGCGCAACATTTTCTCCGTCGGCGTGTATACGATCCTGGCGGGCGCTGTGCTACTCGTGGCCATTTTGCCGCTGCTGGGGCTCTTCCCACAGTTTGACGGGTTCCTCTGGCTGATCGCGCTCTATACGATGTGCTCGTGCTTCCACTCGCTGTGCGCGCAGTTTGTGCGCGCCGAGGGACACACGGCGCTCTACGCCGTGCAGGGCATGATCAATACCGTGCTCGTCATCGGACTGAATGTGCTCTTCCTCGTCGGCCTGCGCATGGGCATCACGGGCTATGTGCTCTCCGTCGCGCTGGCGGATCTGGCGTGCACGCTGCTTTTGTTCGTGCGCGAGCGGCTCTGGCGTCAGCTCATGCTCCGCCCGGGCTGGGCGGCCGCGCGCGAGATGCTGGCCTACAGCATCCCCATGATCCCGACGACGGTGTTCTGGTGGATCACGAGCGTGTCCGACCGCTACATGGTCACGGCCTACCTCGGCGTGGACGCCAACGGTATTTACGCCGTGTCGTACAAGATGCCGACGATCCTGTCGCTCGTGTCGAGCATTTTCATGGAGGCGTGGCAGTTTTCCGCCGTGTCCGAGGCGCAGGGCAGCCGGCGCGAGCACATCCGCTTCTTCTCGAAGGTCTGGTGCTCGTTCCAGTCGGTGATGTTCCTCGCCGGCGCGTGCATCATCGCCTTCGCCGTGCCGGAGATCCACGTGCTCACGACCGAGCAGTATTACGGCGCGTGGCTGTATGTGCCGGTGCTCGGCATGGCCATGGTCTTTTCCGCGTTCGTGAGCTATCTCGGCAGCGTCTACATGGTCGAAAAGTGCAGCAAGCGCACGTTCGTCACGTCCATGATCGGCGCGCTGCTCAACATCGCGCTCAACTTCCTGCTCATCCCGTCGAAGCTCGGCGTGCAGGGCGCGGCCATTGCCACGTGCGTGAGCTATTTTGTCGTGTTTGTCATCCGGGCGGTGGATGCGCGCAAGTTCATCCCGTTCCGGTTTTATACCATCGGCGTCACGGAAAACTGCATCCTGCTGACGGTGCAGACGCTCTTCATCGTCCTGCAGCTTCCGGGCTGGAAGATCGCGCAGGCAGTGTGCATTTTGCTGCTGCTCCTGCTCAACCGCAAGCCGCTTCTGGACGGCGCGGGCAAGATCGTCCGCTTCCGCCGCTGACGCAACTTTTTGGAGGATTTGTAATTTGAAGATTTGGAACAGCCTGTTTGGGAAGATTTTTATGACCTTCCTCATATCCATGGTGCCGGTGCTCGAGCTGCGCGGCGCGATCCCAATCGGCGTGGCGCACGGCCTGGATTACCGCATCGCCATCGCGGTGTCCATCCTCGGCAACCTCGTGCCGGTGCCGTTCATCGTGCTCTTCATCCGCAAGATTTTTGCCTGGCTGCGCACGAAGAGCGAGCGGCTCAACGGCTTTGTCACGCGCATGGAGCAGCGCGCGCTCAAAAAGTCGGACACCGTGCGCCGCGCGCGCTTCTGGGGTCTGTTCATTTTTGTGGCCATTCCGCTGCCGGGCACCGGCGCGTGGACGGGCTCGCTCATCGCGGCCATGTTGGAGATGCGCGTCAAGGAGGCTTTCCCTCCAATCGCGCTCGGCGTCGTCACGGCCGGCATCATCGTCGCCGTCGTGACGTATGGCGCGGCGTCGCTGCTGTTTTAATTCCAACGAGGACCGCTTCGCCGGGCTTTTTGGCGCACGCAAAAAAATCCCGCTGTCCGATGGGACAGCGGGATTTTTCTGTTTTTCTGTACGGTTTACTCGGCAAACGCTTTTTCCAGCGCCTCGAGCTCCTCGCGCAGCTCGTGCGGCAGCTTGTCGCCGAACTGCTCGAAGTATTCGCGGATGCCCGCGCAGTTTTCGCGCCAGCTCTTCGCGTCGAGCGTCAGCAGCTCCTTGAGCGTCTCGACCGTCACGCCGCTGCCGTCGAGGTCAATGTCCTCGGGCTTCGGCTCGTAGCCGATGACCGTCTCGTCTGCGCCAACCTCGTCGAAGCAGCGCTTGAGGATCCACTCGAGCACGCGCAGGTTGTCGCCGAAGCCCGGCCACAGGAAGCGGCCGTTGTCGTCCGTGCGGAACCAGTTGACGTTGAAGATCTTCGGTGCGTTCGGCAGCTTCTCGCCCATGTCGAGCCAGTGCTGCCAGTAGTCGGCCATGTTGTAGCCGCAGAACGGGCGCATGGCCATCGGGTCGCGGCGCACGACGCCGACAGCGCCGGTCGCGGCGGCCGTCGTCTCGGACGCCATCGTTGCGCCGACGAACACACCGTGCGCCCAGTCGCGGGACTGGTAGACCAGCGGGGCGGTCTTTGCGCGGCGGCCGCCGAAGATGATCGCGCTGATCGGCACGCCTGTGCCCTTGAAAAACTCCTCGCTGATGCACGGGCAGTTCTCCGCCGGAGCGGTGAAGCGGCTGTTCGGGTGCGCGCCGCGCGTGCCGTCGCTACCGTCCCACACTTCGCCCTTCCAGTTGCGCAGGTGGCCCTTGGGCGGCCGCTTGGTCATGCCCTCCCACCAGACGGTCATGTCGTCCTCGTTGAGCACGACGTTCGTGAAGATGGTGTTTTTGCTCGTGGAGGCAAGCGCGTTCGGGTTAGATCTCTCGCTCGTGCCGGGGGCAACGCCGAAGAAGCCGTTTTCGGGGTTCACGGCCCAGAGGCGGCCGTCCGGGCCGACGCGCAGCCAGGCGATGTCGTCGCCGACGGTCCAGCACTTCCAGCCGTTTTTGCGGTAGCCCTCGGGCGGGATGAGCATGGCGAGGTTCGTCTTGCCGCACGCAGACGGGAACGCGCCCGTCACATAGCGCACTTCGCCTTTGGGGTTCTGGATGCCGAGGATGAGCATGTGCTCTGCCAGCCACCCCTCGCGGCGGCCGAGCACGGAGGCGATGCGCAGCGAGAAGCACTTTTTGCCCTGCAGCACATTGCCGCCGTAGTTGGAGTTGACGGAGATGATCTTGTTCTCCTCCGGGAAGTGGACGATGTAGCGGTTCTCGGGATCGAGCGTGACCTTGGAGTGCACGCCGAGGATGACGTCGCTGCTGTCGCCGAGCGCGTCGAGCACCTTCGTGCCGATGCGCGTCATGATGGCCATGTTCAGCACGACGTAGATCGAGTCCGTGACCTCGATGCCGTACTTGGCAAACGGGGAGCCGATCACGCCCATCGAGTAGGGGATGACGTACATCGTGCGGCCAGCCATGGCGCAGCGCAAAATCTCGTGCAGCTTGGCCTTCATCTCGTCCGGATCCATCCAGTTGTTCGTGGGGCCGGCCTCTTCGCGGGTCCTGGAGCAGATAAATGTCCGGCCCTCGACACGCGCCACGTCGTTGACGTCGCTGCGGTTGAGATAGCAGCCGGGCAGCTTTTCTTCATTGAGTTTGATGAGCTCGCCGGTTTCCACGGCGATCTTGCGCAGGGATTCGAGCTGGGCCTCCGAGCCGTCGATCCAGACGATCTCTTTCGGGGTCGTGAGTTCGGCAGTTTTTCGCACCAGCTCCAGTACGGACGGGTTTTGCGTCAGTTCCATGTTGTGAGGTTCTCCTTTTTGACTAAAATTTCTCGACCTTGATCCGTATCTATACTACAATTCTCTGAAAACACCTTACACCATCCCGCCGCGCCTGTAAACCCCAAAACGGAAACTTTTCCTGTGAACCTTTTCACACAGGCGCATTTGTGCTACAATGCGCGCAGACATCTCTGACCCGAGGAGGGGAGCGCCATGTGGAAAACCATTGTGCCGGCGGCGGCGGCGCTGGCAGCCGAGGCGGTTATCCGCCGGAAGATCAACGCGCTGCCGGCCGAGACCTTCCCGCTGCGCATCGGGCAGCGCGTGCAGCTGCGCCGGGCGCATAACCGCGGCCTGCTGTGCAGCAAGTTTGCACGAAAGCCGCGAGCGGCCGCCGCGCTGCAGACTGCGTCCGCCGCAGCGCTCGCGGCGGTGGCGGCCGTGTGCGCCTGCCGCCGAGGCGGCACAGCGCTGCAGATCGGCATGGGCCTGATGCTCGGCGGCGCGCTGGCCAATCTCATCGAGCGCTGGGCGCGCGGGTCGGTCACGGACTATGTGTACCTGCCGCGGGCGGTCATCCCGTTTTTCAGGCGCATCATCTGGAACGCGGCCGACCTGAGCATCCTGACCGGCTGCACCACGGCAGTGATCGCACTGCTGTGCGAAGAGTTGTGATTATGTGAACTGGATTATGTAAACTGTTTGGATACAATAGCAAATTATTTCTTACAGAAAACGCTTTGTAGTGCGCAGTGACAGGATAGGTAAGTTGTTGTTTCGCAAAGGCATTTCTAATATTATGTAAATTAGAATTATGTAAACTATTAAGCGTGAAGACAAGGACGCCTGATCGAAAATGGGGCTATCTATTATTCTGCGCAAAGCGCAGAATAATAGATAGCCCCTTGCTCCAACCTCGGAACAAGGGGCTATCCTGCCGTGTTCGGTTCCATCACCCGAACCTCCTTTTTGTTTCGTTTTCCCGCCGTGTGCAGAGGCCTTTGTGCTGCACGCGGACTCCGACCGCTGTGAAGGGAAATGCGTATGCAAGATTCCGCACCACTGCGTGCCGACTCCGGAGTCACAGAACCCTGTCTGCTTCCGGACGATTCAGTACATCGGACTCACCTCCGTCGATTCCGCTGAACCTGTATTCTAAAGGCGCTGCCCCTCGTGAGGGGCTGCTGCTCTCCTCTGGTTCTGGCTACAGTATAGCAGTTCGTTTTCTTTTTGTCAATGATTTAATAAACAAAAATCAGGCAGAATGTTCGGCAAAAACGCCGAATTTTCCTGCCTCGCGCCAACGCCCCCTGCAACGCGGGGCGCTGGCAGATCCTCTGCGGCGGCGCGCAAAAGGAAAACCGCCGTGCGTGTCCGTCGGCGCACAGCGGCAGCAGCTTCGGTTCAGCGGTCGCTCGGAGCGGCGCTCTGACCGCCGAAGATCCAGTCGTCCAGGTCCTGGCCCATGTGTTTTCACCTCCCGTTGAATTCGCATATGGCCATTCTATGCGCTGCGGTGCGAAAAAATGCACGAACCCGCGCCGTGGAAATAGAAAGAACTTGAAACCATCGGCCGATTGCGCTATAATCTATGCATATTTTCCGTAATCGGAGCCTGTCTCCGCGGGCAACACTATTTTCAAAGGATAAGGTGAATCACGAATGAGTGCATCCCAGGACAAAAAGCGCCGCACAGACGAGCGTGCGCTGGGTACGGAGCGCCGCCAGGTCGCCTCGCAGAAGGAAGCCAAAGAGCGCAAGCAAAGCAAGATCAAGTGGACGGTCGGCTCGATCATCGTCGTGCTGCTCGTTGCCGCCATCCTGATCGGCAACTCCAGTCTCTTTTACACCGCGCGCCCCGCGCTGCAGGTCGGCGATGTGAAGTATTCCTCGGCGGAGGTCAATTATGCCTACCGCTCCGCCTACCTCACGTTCTGCAACCAGTACGGCAGCTATCTGAGCTACGTTGGCCTCGACACCAGCAAGGCGCTCGATGAGCAGGAGTGCCGCATCAGCGATGATTTCGACACCTGGGACGATTATTTCAAGGATGCTGCCGAAAAGAATCTGGTGCAGGTCACGGCGCTGTGCGATGCCGCGCAGAAGGCCGGCGTCACGCTCGACGAGGACGATCAGCATGAGATCGACGAGCAGTTTTCCTACCTCGAGCTCACTGCCAAGCAGTATAAGTACAACTCCGTCAGCAAGTATCTGCAGGCGGCCTATGGCAACGGCGTGACCAAAAAGGTCGTGCGCCATATGCTCGAGCGCAGCGAGCTCGCCACGAAGTACTCGCAGCAGCAGTATGACAGCTACACCTATACGCCCGAGGAGATCGCGGCCAGCTACGCCGAGAATAAGAACAGCTGCGATACATTCAACTATCAGTACTATTTCGTCCAGGCGGATACCGAGGACAGCACGGACGACGACGGCAACGCGACCTCCAAGACCACGGACGCCACGATGGCGGCTGCCAAGGCCACGGCCGACAAGATCGCCGCCGCCACGCATGACGCGGAGAGCTTCACTGCCGCCGTCACGGCCAATGTTCCCGCCAAGACGTCCGAGGACGGCACGAGCACCGCGCCGAGCGTCACGGACAACGCCGATACCAAGGGCTCGAACTTCAGCTCCGCCGTGTACGCCGACTGGCTCTACAGCGCCGACCGCACTGCCAACGACGTGACCGTCGTGGAGCAGGAAAACAGCGGCTACTACGTCGTGCTCTTCGAGAGCCGCGATGATAATGCCTACAACACCGTCAACGTCCGCCACATCCTCATCAAGGCGGAGGACAGCGACGGCGACGGCACGTATTCCGACGAGGAAAAGCAGAAAGCCAAGGCCGCGATCGACGATGTTTACGCCCGCTGGGAGCAGAGCGACCAGACCGAGGACGACTTCGCGCAGCTGGCCAACTCCTTCAGCCAGGACAGCGGCTCGAACACGAAGGGCGGCCTGTACGAGAACGTCTACAAGGGCCAGATGGTGCAGGAGTTCAACGATTTCTGCTTCGATCCCGCGCGCAAGCCGGGCGATGTGGGCATCGTCTTTAACGAGAGCGATTCCTACTGCGGCTATCACCTTGTGTATTACGTCGGCCAGGGCGAGCGCTACTGCGACTACCTTGGCGATCAGGCGCTGCGCACGGATGATTTCAACGCCTGGGAGGGCACGTTCTTTGACGGCTGGACCAGCACCGAGCTCAAGGGCATGAAGTACGTCGGATAAATCAGACACGCGAAAGATATGCGACAGAGCCGCCCGCCGGGCGGCTCTGCGTCTATCTGAAAGCGCGGCTGCTCCATGTCGACAGAGCAGCAGGGGGAGCTCGAGGGGGCGAAGCGCCTGCCTCGAATGAGATTTCATGCATCCGGCATTTTTGCCGTGCAAAATGCCGGATGGCGACGGCTTGCGCTCTGAGCAAGCCGGGCGCCGCCCAACGGGCGGCTCTGCGTCTATCTGAAAGCAGGGCTTCAACGTTTCCATGTTTCCACGGAGGGATCACCATGATCAAGACAAAAACGCAGCGCTATGACACGACCGTGCTCGACGCGCGCGCCCTTGCCGACGCGCTCGAGATCGAGGAGAAGGCCGGCTGGGAGGTCGCGGAGGCGGGCTATGACGGCACGGACTTCGTCGTGACCTTCGAGCGGGAGGACGCGCGATGACCGAGCAGACCATCCGCACGCAGATGCTCCTCGGCGAGGCCGCGCTCGCGCGCCTGCGCAGCAGCCGCGTCGCCGTGCTCGGCCTCGGCGGCGTGGGCAGCTGGTGCGCCGAGGCGCTGGCCCGCGCCGGCGTCGGCGCGCTCACGCTCGTGGACGAGGACACCGTCAGCGAGAGTAACCTCAACCGCCAGTGCTGCGCGCTGCACTCCACGATCGGCCAGCCGAAGGCGGCCGTCATGGCCGCGCGCGTGCACGATATTGACCCCAGCATCGCCGTCGACGCGCGCGCCGAGCGCTACGAGGCGGCGACGCGGGAGCGGTTTTTCGACACGGAGTATGATTATATTGCCGACTGCATCGACCTCGTGTCGTGCAAGGTGGATCTGATCCGCACCGCGCACGCGCGCGGCATCCCGATCGTGTCGGCGCTCGGCACCGGCAACAAGATGGATGCGAGCCGGTTTGAACTCTGCGACATCAGTCAGACGAGCGGCTGCCCGTTCGCGCGCGTCATGCGCCGCGAGCTGCGCAGCGCCGGCATCACGCACCACGCGGTCGTGTTCAGCCCCGAGCCCGCCATGACGCCCGATGCGTTGTGCGCCCCGCCGCCGGGCCGCCGGAGCGTGCCCGGCTCGCTGCCGTGGGTGCCGGCCAGCGCGGGACTGCTGCTGGCGCAGAAGATCGTGCTCGATCTGTGCGCCGCGCCGGAGGAGCGGGCATGAAGCCCGTCTGGATCGTGCTGCTGTGCCTGCTGAGCGCGGCGGTGCTGGCGGCGCTGATGTGGCTGCTCGTGTGGTACATTGAGCAGCGCGTGCTGGCAAAGTCGCTCGGCCGTGCGTCGGAGGGCGCGGACGCGCAGGCCGCGTGGGAGCAGCACATCCTGCGCAAGCAGGACTGGACGGCCGACTCCGAGCCGGGCAGGGCGGCGCTCGCGCGCGTGCGCGCCGGCGTCGCTGCCATGCAGGAGCAGCCGCACGAGGATGTGTTTCTCCCCGCGCTCGATGGCGCGCGCCTGCACGCGCGGCTCTACCGCGTGCCCCACGCCCACGCCACGGTCATCCTCTGCCACGGCTACCACAGCCACGCCGAGCATGATTTTTCCGCCCAGTTCCCGGCGCTGTATGCCTCCGGCGGCTGCAACCTGCTGCTCATCGACGAGCGCGCGCACGGCCTGAGCGAGGGCAAGTGCCTCACGTTCGGCCAGCTCGAGCGCTACGACATCGCCCAGTGGGTGCACTGGGTGCGCGAGCACTCGCGCGTGCAGCGGCCCATCGCGCTCTACGGTGTATCGATGGGCGCGGCGTCGGTGCTGCTGGCGGCGCAGCTCCCGGAGCTGAGGGACGAGATCGCCTGCGTCATAGCCGACTGCGGCTATTCCAGCTTCAAGCTGGAGGTCACGGACGCCGTGTGCCACGGTACAAATGCGCCGCGCTGGCTGCAAAAGCCGCTCGCGCGCGCCTGCGTGCGCATCCTGCGGCGCAATGGGCTGGACTTTGCGGCCGTTGATACCACGCCCGGCATGGCGGCGCTCGATCTGCCCATCCTGTTTTTCCACGGCGACGCGGACACTTTCGTCCCCCTGCACCACAGCGAGCGCAACCTCGCCGCCTGCAGGCGGCCGCAGCGGCTCGTCGTCATCCCCGGCGCGGAGCACGCCATGTCCGCGCAGGTCGACCCCGAGCGCTACCGGCATGAGCTGCTGACCTTCCTGTGGCGCAACACGAACTACCTCTGGGACGAGCGCAACAAGCCGCTGAAATGAGCCGGCCGGCCGAGCCGGAGCCCCCAAGCATCCAAAAGCAGAGTCTGGAAAAGAGCACCGTCCGGTGCTCTTTTTTACGCCGCGAAATCTTGAATATTTGACGATTAGTAAAATATACCTGACATTATGAATGGCAAACGATACACTTCGCTTGCATGAAAAAGGAGGCTTGGCTATGCACATCATGACTGGACTTTTGGGAGCTGCCGTCGGTATGGCCATTGCGGCCGTCATTTGGGCCGTAGTGGTCTCCCTGCGCAAGAAGCGGAGCGGCGATGCGCCGCAGTTTGACGAGCGGCAGCTCGCCGCGCGTGCCAAGGCATACAGCAGCGCGTTTTTCACGCTGCTCGGGTATCTCGCCGTCGTGGCGCTGCTCGATTCGGTCGCCGAGGTGCGCTGGGCTGCACGCTCGACGCGCTCTTCTGGCCGGAGGCAGATTCGTGAGCAGCCCCCACTTCCGCTGAAATCTGCGCGTAAATTCGCAAAAATTTCACCACTTAGGTGCAAAAAAGCCGGATGTCTCGGACATCCGGCTTTTTGCCTTGTTTCAGTCCCGTAGCAGGGATGCGGCGGCCGTGCCGATGGCGGAAGCATTCGGTACGGGCTTGCACACGCAGTAGCGCTGGTGCTTCTGCACGAGAAATGCCTCGAGCTCTTCGCTGACGGCCGGGCGCAGGAGCGTCGAGTAGCGAAACAGCGACCCGTCCACGGCCACGACCATCGGGCGGTAGCGGTTTTTCGCGCCGTCGGTCAGAAAGACGATGGCCGCGATGTTTGCGACGATCGCTTTCGCCGCGCGGCCGAACACGCTCTGAATGACCATGGCGGCGGTCTTGCGGTCGGCATCCGCCGCATCGCTCAGCGCTGCGATGGCGCCGCAGTCCGGGTCTGCGCCGAAGGCGTCCGCGTCGGCGGCGGTCAGCACGTCGAGCGCGCGGAGCTTGTCCGCCGTCTCGGGCGCGAACAGCCCGTCGTTCGCTGCGGCGATGAGGGCCAGGCGGCTGAGCTTGCCGAGGTAGCGGCCGCTCGTCATCTTCTCGAACCGGTACGCGCCCGGTGCGGCCGAGGCCGCGTCGAGCGCCTTGTCAAACGCGCTCTGCGGCACGTCGGTGAACGAGCCGGACTCGAGGTTGACGAGCATCTCGCCGTCAGCGTCGCGGCCGAGCTTTTCGATCGCGCGCACCGGCAGCAGGCAGCACGTGTTCGTGCCCGTGCCGTTGACGAGCCCGGCAAAACCGTTGGCGTAGTTGTTGGCGATGGTGGTTGAGCCGCTCAGGTACGTGGCGGGGGTGTCGTTGATGACCGTGATGGGCAGCTTCGTGCAGCCGCGGCGTTCGAGCTCCTCGGCCAGGTCCGCGCCCACGAGGTGATCCTCCCACCCGGTCAGCTGCACCTCTTTGGTCATGCCGAGCACCTTTGCATCCAGCTCCGGCGTGTTCTCCGCCGGGTAGCTGAAGCAGATGCCGATCTGCGTGACCCGGTCGAGCAGCGGCTCGAGCGCGTCGGCTGCCAGCCGGATGAAGTCCATCCAGTCGGCGTCGCGCTCCGAGCCGGGCATGGGCAGCGTGCGCTCGTCCTCGAGGATCGGCTGGCCGAACTCGTAGTGCACGGTGGCGACGCGGAAGTTCGTGCCGCCGGCGTCGATGACGGCGACGCGCTTGCCCTCCGGGGCGGCGACGTGGCCGTGCGGCGCGAGGTAGGCCGGCAGCATCGGCAGGCCGCCCGCCTCGCCGCGCAGGC
>ERZ836441.1049-NODE-1049-length-29400-cov-10.641336_pt1 | contig 29400 bp, 24 predicted proteins | sample MGYA00519686_ERZ836441 | MGnify/ENA primary metagenome ERZ836441 (study PRJEB31850, sample SAMEA3708800) | human gut metagenome | biome: human gut; feature: human-associated habitat; material: faeces | place: China | collected 2014 ... | reverse complement strand
CGGGGTCGATGCCGTCGGTGTTGGGGGCGTTGTAGGGGTTGTTGATGTTGAAGTTGAGCAGGTCGAGGTGCTTGACAAAGATGGGGTGGATGGTCCAGGAGTAGCTGTTCTGCACCGTGATGCCGTGCAGGCAGACCTTTTCGCTGTCCACCATGGCCACCGCGCGGGGACGCCAGGCGATGCGCTTGACCTTGGGGTTCACCCACCAGTCGCCGTTCTGGGCGTCACAGTCCAGGGTGCCCTCACCGGTGACCACGACGTCGTGCACCTGGGTGATGTTCAGCAGGCCGGCAAAGCTGTTCAGCGGGTTGCCCTCCCAGCCGGTCAGGTAGTACTCGTCCACCTCGTTCTCGCTGGGCAGTACGCCGGGCAGGATGGGGTAATGGGTGCGGTCGTTGTCGCCCAGCAGCACGGCACCCTTTTCCAGATACAGGGTGGTGTTGCTCTTCAGGAACAGGCTGGCGGTGCGGTAGCGGCCGGCGGGCACATACACGGTGCCGCCCTTGGGGCAGGTGGACAGGGCGGCCTGCAGCTTGCCGGTGTTGTCGGTCTCGCCGTCGGCCACCAGGCCGTAGCGGGATGCATCCACAAAGAACGTTTCAGCCTCGGTGACAAAGGTCAGGCTCAGGGTCTCGCCCTCGGCCTGCACGCCCACGGTGTACTCGGTACCGGGCAGCAGGGAGAACAGGGAGAACACATTGGTATTGCATGCTTCGTAGACAGTCTTGCCGTTCAGGGTAACGACGAACGGGTGGGCCGGGCGGAAGCACAGGCCGTTTTCCAGCTCGAACACGGCACTGCGGGTCATGGAACGGATAAGGGACAGGTTCATGAGAAAACCTCCTGATCAATGGTTTTGGCTTGCCCGCACCGGGCGGGCATGGTATGATAAAAAGAAAAGCGGATGTGCGCGGAGGACGTTAAAGAATGAAGGCAGAACAGGAAAAGATCAGTGCAAAGGTCCGGGCAGTGTCGATGCACCTGAACGGCGGCAAGCTGCAGCTGCCCGCCGAAGAGGAGAGCTGCTACGTTGTGCTGGTGGCAGAGAGCGGCTGTACCCTGCAGTACGCAGAGCAGACCATGCTGCTCAACCCGGGCAGTGCGCTGCTGCTGGGACCCGGCGGCGGCTGCATCCAGCAGACGGGCAGTGCGGCACCGGAGCTGGTGGGCTGCAGTTTCCCGCTCAGTGCCCTGCACGAGCTGCGCACCCAGACCCAGCGGGATTTTTCCCGGCTGTTTGAGCCGGAGCAGTCTGCTGTGCTGTACGGTTCCGTGCAGTGGAACAGCCGCCTGCGCACCCTGCTGGAGCTGATGCGCACCGCCATGGAGGAGCCGGATTACCCGGGCGCGCTGTACCTGCTGCTGGTGCTGCATTACATCGAGCAGGAATGCATCGCGGAGAGCAGCGCGGTGGCCCGGCCCCACAATAAGACGGTGGAGCGCATCTGTGCGTATCTGGCCGCCAACTACCGCCAGAAGTTCTCCCTCAGCGAGGTGGCAGCGCGGTTCTACCTGTCGCCCTACTACCTCAGCCGCCTGTTCAAGCGGGTGACGGGACAGTCCATCGTGGACTACATCAACAACCGCCGCATCGAGGCGGCCCAGAAGCTGCTGGAGACCACGGAACTGAGCATCAGTGCGGTGGCCGAGCAGACCGGTTTTGCCAGCGCGGCCCATTTCCGCCGTGTGTTCCACGAGGTGATGGGCACCGGGCCGCTGCAGTACCGCAAGGCACATAAGAAATGATGTGTTTTTCTGCGGAAAACAGGATGCAGCCCAGCGGGCTAGGATGTCTGCCTGCGGCAGAAGAGGTGTGCCTCACGGCACAATGTTGTGCAGCGTGCAGCATGTTCCGGAAGGGGATACATCACTCACAAATAAAACACCCCCTGTGCCCTCTACGGGAACGGCACAGGGGGTGTTGTTTGCATCAGATGCTCTTTGCGCAGCGGGACAGGGGCTTAGCCCTTGACGGCACCAGCAGAGATACCTTCAACGAACTGGTCCTGTGCACAGAAGAAAACGATCAGCTGCGGCAGGATGGAGATCAGGGACAGCGCCAGGATCTTGTTCCAGGCAAAACCGGTATCACCGTCCATGGACAGCTTCACGAACAGGGACATGGGGTACTTGCCGGGGGTGCTGACGTAAAGCAGCGGGCCCATGAAGTCGTTGCAGCTCCACATGAACTGGAACAGTGCGCAGGACACCAGAGCGGGTCCCAGCATGGGCACGATGACCTTGTACAGGGTCTGGAAGGAGGAGCAGCCGTCGATGGCTGCGGCCTCGTCCAGGTCACGCGGGACATTGCGCATGAACTGGATCAGCTGGTAGACGAAGTAGGTCTCAGTAGCAAAAGCGCAGTGGACCCAGATAGCCAGGTAGAAGGGGCTGTCCAGCCAGCCGAACTTGTTGTACAGCAGGTACTGCGGCACGTTCAGAACGACCTGGGGCAGGAACAGGGTGGCCAGCATGATGTTGAACAGCAGCTTACGGCCGGGGAAGTCGAAACGGCCAAAACCATAAGCGGCAACACAGGCGGACACGACGGTGCAGATCACCTTGGGCAGCACATAGCTGTAGGTGTTGAGCATGGCCTGCAGGATGTTGATGGAGCCGCCGAAGTTGTTCAGCGCGTTCCGATAACCATCCAGAGTGGGGTTCTTGATCCACAGGCCGATGCCTGCAAAGATCTCGCTGTTGTCCTTGAAGGTGGCACTGATCATCCACAGCAGGGGGTAGATCATGATGATGCCGACCAGGATCAGGACGAAATACTTAAAGAAGGTTGCGATTTTGTTCGATGCGTTCATTCCCATACTGGTCACCTTACCTTTCGTCAGAGTAGTAGACCCACTTCTTCTGGCTGGTGAATGCAATGATCGTCAGGACGCAGACGATGATGAACATGATCCATGCCAGAGCGGATGCCATACCCATGTCATACGACTTGAATGCGTAGTTGTAAACCAGCAGAGAGATCAGCGTGGTGGAACCACGGGGGCCGCCGTTGGTGATGATATACGGGCCATTGAACTCCTGGAATGCCTGGCAGATCTGAGTGACCAGGTTGTAGAAGATGATGGGGGTGATCATCGGGACGGTGATGGAGAAGAACTGACGCCACTTGCCGGCACCGTCGATGGTGGCAGCCTCGTACAGGTCTGCGGGCACGCCCTTCAGAGCGGCCAGGAACAGCACCATGGCAGAGCCGAACTGCCAGATGCGCAGGAAGCAGATGATCCACAGCGCGTAGTGGGGGTCGCTCAGCCACTCCGGGCCCTGTGCCAGACCGAAGGTCACGGCACGCAGCACGGTGTTGAGCAGGCCGTCCTTGCTGAACACAGCCTTCCACAGCACGGCGATGGCAACGGAGCCGCCGAGGATGGAGGGAATGTAGTACACGGTACGGAACAGGTTGACGCATGCAATCTTGAAGTTCAGGATGTATGCGATGAACAGGGCGAAGATCAGCTTCAGGGGCACAGTGATGAAGGCGTACTTGAAGGTGATGATCAGTGCCTTGGTGATCTTGGTGGTGGTAAAGGCGGTGATGTAGTTCTGCAGGCCGACGAAGGTGGTGCCGGACTTGAAGAAGTTCATATCGGTGAAGCTGTAGTACAGCGACTGACCGAAGGGGAAAGCCTTAAAGACCACAAAGCCGATGATCCAGGGAATCAGGTACAGGATGCCCTGATACTTGTCCAGCCACTTCTGGAACGGAGTGCGCCCGGTAACCGGGACGTTGCTTTCTTTCATCTGGGAAATCCTCCTTTTTAAGGAATTTCGGAGCAGGTCTGAAAAAGATCTGATACAATTTTGTCAGAAATTTGTAACACATCTCTGATGAAAAAAGGGGCATCTGCCGTTTGGGCGACAGGTGCCCCGGGGATCAGATCAAAGCGTTGGGGAGAAATCAGGCGATGGTGTAGCCGACAGACTCCATGCCGTCCAGCAGGCCGTTGACAGCCTCTTCGGGGGTCTCGTCGCCGTAGTCGATGTTATCGAACACTTCCTGATAGATGCCGGTGCCGGAAGCCTTCAGGTCGTTGTTCTCGAACAGGGGATCCAGCTTGTTGGTGGTGAAGGCCATGACCTTGGCGTTTGCATCAGCAACCAGATCCTTGACAGCGCCGGCAGCCTGAGCGTAACCCAGACCAGCCTTGGAAGCGGGGATGCCGCACTCAGAACCCATGATGGAAGCGCCCTTCTCCTCGTTCAGCAGGAACTGGATCAGGGTAGCAGCCTCAGCAACATGCTCGCAGGTCTTGGTGATGGCCAGGCCCATGGAAACCTTGGAGAAGCCGCCGTTGTAATCGCCGAACTTGATCTCCTCGCCGACGGTGAAGCCGTCTTTGTTGTCGTCATCCAGAGCGGAAGAGTACTTGGTAGCAGCGGAATCCCACTCGAAGATGCCTGCGATCTTACCGGTGATCCACTCGTTGGACTGGTGGGTGGCGGTGTCGGAGTTTGCGGAGTAGTAGTCCTTCAGGTTCATCATGACGTGGCCGTCGACCAGGCTCTTGATGAAGCTCAGGCCCTCGGCGATCTCGTCCTCGGTGTAGTTCAGGGTAGAGGTGACGGGGTCTGCCCAGTCCTTGCCGTACTTGGACTCGAGGTAGAACACCATCAGGATCATACGGTCGTAAGCGCCCAGGTGCATGGGATAGTAGTCAGCGCCCAGCTTGTCCTGGAAAGCCTTGCCGGCTGCCATCAGGTCATCCAGAGTCTTGGGGACTTCGGTGATGCCGGCCTTATTAAAGGTGGTCATGTTCCAGAAGAAGATACGGCCGGTCATGGAAACGGGCACGCACTGCTGGGAGTTTGCAACGTAGCAGGCATCCATGGCAGCCTTGTCCCACTGGGTCAGATCCAGGAAGTTGGACACGGTGTTCAGGTCCACGAACTTGCTGCCGTCAGCAGAGTAGTTGTACAGCCAGTTCCAGTTCACCTGGCACACATCCTGTGCGTTGCCGGCGATGAAAGCGGCAGCCATCTTCTCTTCCCAGCCGGACCATGCGGCGAAGGTGGGCTCGATGGTGATGTTGCTGTGCTCGGCCTGGAACTCCTTGATGGCGTTCTGGTAAGCCTCGTGACGGCTGTCGCCGCCCCACCAGCTGATGGTCATGGAAACAGGACCGTCCGACAGGGCCAGGCTCTCGTCTGCGGAAGCAGCGGGAGCGGATGCCACGGAAGAAGAGGCTGCAGTGCTGGAAGAATTGCCGCCGCAGGCAGCCAGCAGACCAGCTGCGCCCACAACGCCAGTGACCTTCATGAAATCACGACGGGAAATTGCCTTGCTCATTTTTGTTCTCCTCCTAAAGATGATCAAAAACATCGTCTTGCACGGGGGTTCTGCACACACCCCGTTGTATACAATTATGATAACAAAAGGCGGACAAAAAAGAAAGATGCAAATTGTGGTTATGCAACTCAAAAACGCATAAATATTGCTCTGTTTTCCGCGCCGGATTTGACGCCATTGCTGAAATGAATAAACTTCGGACGAAAAACTGTGCAACATGTATACTTCAACAGGTTGCATAGAAAACGGGGACGCAGGATGGAAAGAACAGCAAAATTTGCAATAATTCTGTAAACATTTGCATCCTGCGCCTGAGAAAAAGCAGAGCATGTCCCAGCGGCGGGGGTGCAAAAGGCCGGTGTCGGACGAAAAAATGACTGATATATCAATTGCGCAAAAAAAGTGCGCCGGTGCCCTTGGGTGATATATCAGTCCGCACCGGAGCCGGGCAGCTTTGCGGGAGAAATAAGAGCAGCAAATATATGACGTCGGATGTCTGATAAATCTAAAAAACCGCCGCACAGAAGTCTGTGCGGCGGCTGACGGAACAAAGTGTGTTATTTGCGGCCTGCGTAAAAAGCCCGCCGCGCGCGGAAGTAGCACTGCGGGCACATGCTGACGTACTGAACGTCGTTTTCCAGGTCGATGGCCACCTGTTCGCCCTCAAAGACGAACTGGCCGTTCACCTTGCGGCAGTTGCAGATGGCCTTGCGGCCGCAGGTGCAGATGGTTTTCATCTCTTCGATGGTGTGGGCCAGCTCCAGCAGGCGGGTGGAGCCGGGGAAGCCCCGCAGCGAAAAGTCGGCCCGCAGGCCGTAGCAGATCACCGGGATGTTCAGGTCTACGGTGACCATGAACAGCTGCTCGGCCTGCTCTGCGGTAAAGAACTGGCTCTCGTCGCACAGCACGCAGGCCAGCTTTGTGGCCTGGCTGGCTTCGCGCACCACCTCGAACACATCCATGTCCGGGCGGATCAGGCGGTCGGCCTTGCGGTGCACGCCCAGGCGGCTGACCAGTTCGCCGCCGCCTTTGGTGTCCACCTGCGGCTTGAGGATCAGCACCTGCATGCCCTGCTCTTCATAGTTGTGGGCCACCTGCATCAGGGCTGTGCTCTTGCCGCTGTTCATGGCACCATAGCGAAAATACAGTTTTGCCATGGCGTCACTCCTGGTTTCGCAGGCGGTAGCCCAGGCTCATCAGGCTGTCGCCCAGGTGAACGTTCTCCACTACCACATCGGGGTAGGGAACGGAGAGGTCGTAGTGGGAGAAGTTCCAGAAGCCCTCGATGCCCAGGTCCACCAGACGGCCGCTGACCTGCTCGGCACCGTCGCGGGGCACACAGAGCACGGCCACCTTGGGGTGGTGCTCGGCGCAGAAGGCCTCCAGCTCGTCCACATGACGGATCTGGATGCCGTTGATCTCCTTGCCCACCTCGTTCTGGGCCACATCAAAGGCGGCAATCAGCTTGTAGCCGTTGGCGTCGGTGGTGATGAAGCGGCTCACGGCCTTGCCCAGACGGCCGCAGCCGATCAGGATGGTGGGCAGGCGGTCGCCGTTGCCGAACAGCAGGCTCTCCAGAATGGAAAGCAGGTTCTCCACCGAGTAACCGATGCCCTGTCGGCCGTTCACGTCGCCGATGCAGTTGAAGTCCTGCCGGACCTGGGAGGCCGTGGTGCCCATCTGGGCGGCCAGCTCCCGGGAGGAGATGCTGGTGATGCCGTCGGCCTGCAGAGAGCGCAGGTAGCGGTAGTATTTCGGGAGGCGCTTGATCACGGGGAGCGAGGCTTTTGCGGGGGTATTCATGAGAAAAATTCTCCTTTCAAGCAAAAAATCGCCGCGTTTGCCCTGCACGAAAAAACGCCGGCGTGTGCAGCGCGGTGGGTACGACACCGCGTATTGTCAATTCCATATCATTATAAAGTATACTGCACGGGAGACGAATGTCAAATACCAGACGAAAAAAAACAAAAAAATTACAAAAAATTAAGGGGTATGACCCTGCCGCAGAGGGATAACCGCCGGTTGGACGGGGCATGATGATGCAAAACAGAGCAAAAGGAGAACACAGAATGCCGGATACACACACCACCTCTGTGGACCAGCAGCGGCTGGAAAAAGAACGCATCGAGGACGACGGTACGGTCACCCTGACCCGGGGCGGCCATGCCATCCACTGCCTGACCGTCATCGGCCAGGTCGAGGGGCACACGGAAGCGCCGCAGGGGCAAAAGACCACCAAGTATGAGCATGTGATCCCCCAGCTGGCCGCCGTGCAGGAGGACCCCCGGATCGAGGGCCTGCTGGTATTGCTGAACACCGTGGGCGGGGATGTGGAGGCCGGTCTTGCGCTGGCAGAGCTGATCGCCAGCGTGTCCAAACCCAGCGCCACGCTGGTGCTGGGCGGCGGGCACTCCATCGGCATCCCGCTGGCCGTGAGCGCACAGCGCAGCTTCATCGTGCCCACCGCCACCATGACGGTGCACCCGGTGCGGCACTCCGGGGTGATCCTGGGCGTGCCCCAGACCATGCACTGGTTCGACCAGATGCAGCAGCGCATCACCGGCTTTGTGGCGGCCCACAGCGGCATGACCGAGAAGCGCTACACCGAGCTGATGCTCCACACCGGGGAGCTGGTCATGGATATGGGCACCGTGCTGGACGGCCGCCGCGCCGTGAAGGAAAAGCTCATCGACGAGCTGGGCGGCCTTTCGGATGCACTGGACTGGCTGCACCGTGCGATCGAAACCCGAGAATAACACAACAATAGGTTTGCCATTTGCCCCGGTGCGTGGTACAATAATAAAATCAAGAATTGTGTCCATGCGAACTGTGGGGAATGGAGAAGAATGGCAACGAAGAAACGAAAAACAACGACACGGCGCTCAACGTCGCGCAAAAAACGCGCGGAACAGCGCCTGCCGGCAGGGCTTGGGACCCTGTTTGCGGGGCTTTTGCTGGTGGGCCTTGCCTTTGTGGAAGGCGACTCGGTGTGGAAAACGCTGCATCAGGTGCTGTTTGGCCTGTTTGGCTGCGGCAGTTTTGTGCTGGGTGCAGCGGTGTGCTGCCTGGCCGTGCTGTACACGCGGGGCGAGGATCTGCTGCCCCACATCTGCAAGCTGGTGCTGGGGCTCGTGTTTGCAAGCGGCACGGTGATCGTGTTTTCCGACATCCAGCCGCAGGGGCTGTCGGCCTTCCAGATGGTGGCGGCCTGCTACCAGAACGGTTATCAGGCGTGGCTGTCCGGCGGCGCACTGGGTGCGGTGCTGGGCGGCAACCTGCTGCTGCTCTGCGGCCGGCCGGCGGCAAACTTCATCATGCTGGTGCTGGCGCTCTGCGTCAGCCTGTACATTTTTGACCTCACTCCGGCTGAGGTCTGGCAGTGGCTGTGCGACGTGTCCGGCGGGGTGCACGCAAAGGGCGTGGCCGTGTACGAGCAGGGCGCAGCCCGCCGTGCCGAGCGCCGCGCCGAGCGGCAGGCCGCGCAGGAAGCCGCAGACGAGTACGACGAGACGGAGGAGCTGGAAGAATACGAGGACGAAGCCGAAGCGGAAGCGGAAGAACCCTTCCGTCTGGGTCTGCCGGACTGGATGTCCGGTGTGCTGCACTGGGGCCATAAGGTGACCCAGGAGCTGGAGCAGGCCCCGGACAGCCCGGCCGGAGCGCCGGACCAGCCCGTGCAGCCCCGGCCGGAACCGCAGGCGGCCCCAGCCGTGACGCCGGTGCGGGTGCGGGCATCCCGCCCGCGCGCTCCCTTTGATGTGGACCTTGGCCCGGACAGCACCGAGGTGAAGGAGGGCGGCAGTGAACCCATCGAACCCTTCATCCCGGGGCCTGGCGGCACCTTTGGCATGGACCCGCTGCGCGCGGCACCCAAGCCCACCATCCGGCCCATCGTGCCGGATGCCGTGGAAACGGCGGCTGAGGACTTCTTTGCAAAGCCGGAGGAGACCCCGGCGGCAGAGACCACGGAACAGCAGCCCCGGCCGGTGCCCGGCAATCCCTTTGATACGCCCATCGCACGGCCTGCGGCTCCGGAGGAATCGGCTGCCGCGGCTGCGCCCATCCAGCCCGTGATGCCCACGCCGCAGCCGGACCAGCCGACCCGTGTGAGTGCCGAACATGCCATGGCCCAGCGCAGCGACCCGGATGCGGACGGCTGGATCAGCATCACCGCCGAACCGGTGGAGGAAAAGGATATCAACTCGCTGGTGGCGGCAGCCATGGAAAAACCGGCGGCCTCCGAGCAGGCAGCCGCTACGGCCCCTGCCGAGGAAGCCGAGCCGGTGGACACCTACCAGTATCAGTACCCGCCCATCGAGCTGTTTGAAAAATCCAAGGAGGAAAGCGACCCCAACGCCGAGGATGAGCTGAAGGCCAACGCCCAGAAGCTGGTGGACACGCTGGAGAGCTTTGGGGTCCGCACCCGTGTGCTGGACATTTCCCGCGGGCCGTCGGTCACCCGGTATGAGGTGCAGCCCATGGCGGGCGTCAAGATCAGCCGCATCACCTCGCTGGCCGATGACATCGCCCTGAACCTGGCCGTGGCGGATGTGCGCATGGAGGCCCCCATCCCCGGCAAGCCCGCCGTGGGCATCGAGGTGCCCAACCACAAGCGCAGTGCCGTGTCCATCCGCAGCGTGTTCGAGAGCCAGAGCTTTCTGCGCATGACCTCGCCTTTGGGCATTGCCCTGGGCAAGGACATTGCGGGTGTGGCCCAGGTGGCAGACCTGTGCAAGATGCCCCATCTGCTCATTGCGGGCAGCACCGGCAGCGGCAAGTCGGTGTGCGTGAACAGCATCATCATGAGCCTGGTGTTCCGCTCCAGCCCCGAGGATGTGAAGCTGCTGCTCATCGACCCCAAGGTGGTGGAACTGGCCGAATACAACGGCATCCCCCATCTGCTCATGCCGGTGGTCACCGAGCCCCGCAAGGCGGCCGGTGCCCTGGGCAGCGCCGTGCAGGAGATGGAGCGCCGCTACCGCATGTTTGCCGAGAACAACGTGCGCGACATCAAGTCCTTCAACAAGCTGGCGGTGGAGCGGCCGGATCTGGAAAAAATGCCCTACATCGCCATCGTCATCGACGAGCTGGCCGACCTGATGATGGTGGTGGGCAAGGATGTGGAAGATTCCATCTGCCGCATCGCTCAGAAAGCCCGCGCCGCCGGCATGCACCTGATCGTGGCCACCCAGCGCCCCAGCGTGGACGTCATCACCGGCCTGATCAAGGCCAACATCCCCAGCCGCATCGCCTTTGCGGTGTCCAGTCAGGTGGACAGCCGCACCATTCTGGATGGTGCCGGTGCCGAAAAGCTGTTGGGCCAGGGCGATATGCTGTTCATGCCGGTGGGCGCACCCAAGCCCACCCGCATCCAGGGCACCTTTGTGCGGGATGAAGAGATCAGCCGTGTGCTGGACTTCATCAAGTCCAGCGCCACCGTCCAGTACGACGAGGCCATGATCGAGGCCATGGAAAAGCACGCCATCCAGGACGGCAAGAAGGGCAGCAGCGGGGCCGATTCCGACGAGGATTCGGACTCCGACCCGATGTTCCAGCAGGCCGTGGAGGTGGTCATTGACGCCGGGCAGGCCTCCACCAGCCTGCTGCAGCGCCGCTGCAAGCTGGGCTATGCCCGTGCGGCCCGCATCATGGACGAAATGGAGATGCGGGGCATCATCGGCCCCCACGAGGGTGCCAAGCCCCGGGCCGTGCTCATCAGCCGTCAGCAGTGGCTGGAGATGCAGATGAACCAGCCGGAGGAATGAAACCCTCCTAGGCGCTGACGTGCCAGCTCTCCCGAAGGGAGAGCTTTAGGAACGGGTAAGACACATTCTGCATATCAAAGAAGAGAGACTGAACGGAATACAAAAGAAGCTCCCCTTCGGGGGAGCTGGCAACGCCGTAAGGCGTTGACTGAGAGGGTTTAACAATAAAAAGGAGCATTATGGACAACTCTTCCCCAAAAATCTACACCGAATTTCTGCCCATCAGCCGGGCAGACATGGAAGCACGCGGCTGGGACCAGCTGGACTTTGTGGTGGTGGGCGGTGACGCCTATGTGGACCACCCCAGCTTCGGCACTGCCATCATCAGCCGCCTGCTGGAAGCCGAGGGCTACAAGGTGGGCGTGCTGGCCCAGCCCCGCTACACCGACTGCGAGGACTTCAAGCGGTTCGGCAAGCCAAAGTACGGCTTCTTCATTGGCGGCGGCAACGTGGACAGCATGGTCAGCCACTATTCCGTGGCCAAGATCCCCCGCGCCGAGGACGAATATTCTCCCGGCGGCAAGGGCGGTGCCCGCCCGGACCGCAGCGCCACCGTGTACACCAAACTGGCCAAGGAAGCTTACCCGGACCTGCCGGTCATCCTGGGCGGTCTGGAAGCCTCCCTGCGGCGCTTTGCCCACTACGATTACTGGATGGACACCGTGCTGCCCAGCATCGCTGAGAGTTCCGGTGCGGACATCATCAGCTTTGGCATGGGCGAACACCAGACCGTGGAGATCGCCCGCCGTCTGGCCGCCGGAGAACCGGTGGAGCAGATCACCGATGTGGACGGCACCTGCTACCTGACCGACTTCGACCACCTGCCGGAGCGGTATGTGGAGTGTGCCGGCTTCAAAAAGGTGGCCAGCGATAAGACCGCCTACGCCAAGGCCTGCCGCATCCAGATGGACAATCAGGACGTGGTCAGCGGCCAGATCATCGTGCAGAAGCAGAGCGAGAAGTATCTGGTGCAGAACATCCCGGCAAAGCCGCTGGTGCGCTGGGAGCTGGACAAGGTCTACGCCCTGCCCTACACCCGCCGGTATCACCCCATCTACGAGGCCATGGGCGGCGTGCCCGCCATCCGGGAGGTGCAGTTCTCCATCATCCAGAACCGGGGCTGCTTTGGCGGTTGCAATTTCTGCGCCATCCAGCTGCATCAGGGCCGCCGGGTCACCAGCCGCAGTGCGGACAGCATCGTGGAGGAAGCCGAGCGCATGACCCACGAGCCGGATTTCAAGGGCTACATCCACGATGTCGGCGGCCCCACCGCCAACTTCCGGTTCCCGTCCTGCCGCGAGCAGATGCTGCGGGGCATGTGCAATGGCGGCAAGCACTGCCTGGCCCCCACCACCTGCTCCCACATGATCGTGGATCACAGCGATTACCTGAAGATCCTGCGCCGTGTCCGGGAACTGCCCGGTGTGAAAAAGGTGTTCATCCGCAGCGGCATCCGGTTCGATTACCTGATGGCTGACCCGGACGACACCTTCTTCAAGGAGCTGGTGGAGTACCACGTCTCCGGCCAGCTGAAGGTGGCTCCGGAGCACTGCGCGCCCAACACCCTGGCCTACATGGGCAAACCGCCCATCGAGACCTTCAACAAGTTCAAGGACAAGTTCTATGAGCTGAGCAAGAAGGCCGGCAAAAAGCAGTATCTGGTGCCCTACCTCATGTCTAGCCACCCGGGCAGCACCCTGAAGGATGCCGTCTATCTGGCCGAGTACCTTTATAAGAACCACATGCGCCCGGAGCAGGTGCAGGATTTCTACCCCACTCCCGGCACCGTGAGCACCTGCATGTTCTACACCGGCCTCGACCCCTACACCCTCAAGCCGGTGTTCGTGGAAAAGACCCCCGAGGGCAAGGCCCTGCAGCGTGCATTGCTGCAATACTATGAGCCCCGCAACGCCGAAAAGGTGGTCAAGGCCCTGCGGATGACCCACCGGGAGGACCTGATCCCCCTGCTGGTGCCCGCCGAGGGCCGCCGCGCGGTGCAGCGCTCGGCCCGCCGCGTCGACAGCCCGGAGGTGACCATCCACAACGACGGCACCTACACCGTGCGCCCCAACCAGAAGGGCAAGGGCAAGCCTGCCCACGGCCCGAACCGCACCGCCGCCCCTGCCGGGCGTCAGCCCAGCCCGGGTGCCCGCTTTGCGCCGCACTCGGCCCCCGGACACAAACCCAAAAAGAATCAACAGAAAGAGAATACATCGTGGAAAACTGGAACAAAGAAAAAGTGACCCCGAAAAAGAAAACCGGCCTGCTGCAGCGGCTGCTGTCGCTGGCCGCTGCGGCCGCACTGGCCCTGAGCCTTGTAGGCTGTGGTACCTCGGCTGTGGTGCCGGGCGGCAGTGCCGACGTGGTGCCCAACCCTTCCTCTACGGCAGCCAGCGTGGATGCCCCGTTCGAGATGCACTTCATCGACGTGGGGCAGGCGCTGAGCGTGCTGGTGGAATGTGACGGCCAGTTCATGCTGTACGACGGCGGCAACGTGGACGACGGCAGCCTGGTGGTGTCCTACCTGCAGAAGCAGGGGGTGGAAGAGCTGCAGTATGTATTCTGCTCCCACGCCCACGAGGACCATGTAGGCGGCCTGGCGGCTGCGCTGGCCTACTTCCCGGCCAATCATGTATACAGCCCGGTGACGGAGGCCTCCACCAAGTGCTTCCGGGATTTTGTCAAGTACACCCAGCAGCAGGGCCTGCAGGTGGAAGTGCCCGCCGTGGGCACGGTCTGGCCGCTGGGCAGCGCCACCGTTACCATGCTTGGCCCGGTAACGCAGTACAGCGAGACCAACAACACCTCGCTGGTGCTGCGCATCGACTACGGCAACACCAGCTTTCTGCTGACCGGCGACATGGAAAATACCGCCGAGACCGACCTTGTGAACAGCGGCGCCAACCTGAAAGCCGATGTTTTACAGGTAGGGCACCACGGCTCCAGCACCAGTACCAGCTACCTGTTTCTGAACGCTGTTCTGCCGGAAATGGGCGTCATCTCCTGCGGCACGGGCAACAAGTACGGCCACCCCCACGAGGAGACCCTGAGCATCCTGCGGGACGCAAAGGTGGACGTCTACCGCACCGACCTGCAGGGCACCATCACCATTGGCAGCGACGGCCAGAACTTCACCGTGGGCACCGAGCGCTTTGTGCCGGACAGCCAGCTGAACCCCACCGACCCGTCGTCCTCCAGCACCGCGCAGCAGGCGTACATTGGCAACGTGAACAGCAAAAAGTTCCACCTGCCCACCTGTCCCAACCTGCCTGCGGAAAAGAACCAGGTCCTCTTTTCCAGCTATGACGAAGCCATTGCCGCAGGCTATACCCCCTGCGCAAGCTGCATCAAATAAGAGTACTCCCTCAGTCAAACCCTTCGGGTTTGCCAGCTCCCTCTGAGATGGAGCCTTCTGACGGAACCGGGATGTTTCCTGTTGAAAGAGGAACGTTTCCGGACCGTCAAGGCCCCCTCCCCGAGGGGGCTGGCACGGCGTGAGCCGTGACGGAGGGATTTTTTGCATTCTCCGGGATTGATAAAATCCCATAGCTGCGGTATACTTAAAACCACTTTATTTCAAAAAAGCAAGGAGGAACCGCAGATGCAGCTGGGGCAGAGCAGGACCCTGCCGGTGGAAAAACCGGAGCAGATCGACCTTGCGCAGGCAGCGCGGTATTTCGGCGCGCGCGGGGAGGCGGACACCGCCACCATGGCCCTGCTGCAGCGCTGCGCCGTACCGTTGCTGGCCGCTGCGACGCCCCGCGCCGTCTGGCTGCGGGCGGAGGTGAAGGCGCTGGCCGAAGCCGGCATCCTGCGGGGCAGCGACGTGATGCGGCATCTGGAGGGCTGCGGGCAGGCCATTCTGCTGGCCGTGACCCTTGGCCCCGGGGTGGACGCCCAGATCCGCCGCGCCGGGGTGGGGGATATCGCCGCCGGTGTAGCGTCCGATGCGCTGGGCAGCGCCCTGGCTGAGCAGACCGCCGACGCGGCGGAAGCCGAGCTGCGCCAGCTGGCTGCAGCCGAGGGGACTTACCTCACCGGGCGGTTCTCGCCGGGCTATGGCGACTGGGACATTGCGGTGCAGCCGCTGGTGGCCGCCGCGCTGGACACGGCGCGCCGGGCCGGACTGTGCGTCACCGATACCAACCTGATGACCCCCCGCAAAAGCGTGACCGCCATTCTGGGGGTCAGCGACCATCCGGTCAAGGGACATCTGGCCGGGTGCGGGCACTGTGTGCTGCGCACCCGCTGCGAATACAGAAAGAGGGGAAAGACCTGTGCAAGTGAATGAACTTTTCAAGCAGAGCAATACCATCCTGCTGGACGGCGGCATGGGCACCATGCTGCAGGCGGCCGGCCTGAAGCTGGGCGCCCGGCCGGAGGAACTGAACATCACCGACCCGCAGCTCATCGAGGGCATCCATGCGCAGTATGCCGCAGCGGGCAGCCGCATCATCAACGCCAACACCTTTGGCGCGTCGGCCCACAAGCTGGCGGGCAGCGCCTACAGTCTGGAAGAGATCATTGCGGCGGGCATTGCCAACTGCAAGCGGGCCTGTGCGCCCTATGGTGCGCTTGCCGCGCTGGATGTCGGCCCGCTGGGCGAGCTGCTGGAACCCAACGGCACTCTGGCCTTTGAGGATGCCGTGGAGGAATACGCCCGCATCGTGCGGGCCGGTGCGGCAGCCGGGGCCGACCTGATCTTTTTTGAGACCTTCACCGACCTGTACGAGCTCAAGGCCGCGCTGCTGGCCGCCCGGGAAAACTCCAGCCTGCCCATCCTGGCCAGCATGAGTTTTGAAGCCGGCGGCCGCACCTTTACCGGCTGCACGGTGGAGAGCTTCGGTGTCACCGCGCGGGGTCTGGGGGCCAGCGCCGTGGGCATCAACTGCTCGCTGGGCCCCAAGGAGATCTTCCCCATGGCAAAGCGCCTGACCGAGGCCGTGCCCGGCAACTTCCCGGTGTTCGTCAAGCCCAACGCGGGTCTGCCCCGGGCCGACGGCAGCGGCTACGACATTACCCCGCAGCTGTTTGCGCTGGAAATGAAGCCCTACCGGGAGCTGAATCTGTTTGCCGCCGGCGGCTGCTGCGGCACCACGCCGGAGTTCATCCGGCTGCTGAACGGGGTGTTCAAGGGCTGTGTGCCGGGCCGCCCGGCCCACGCCATGCCCTCGGTGCTGTGCACCCCCATGAATTATGTCAACGTGGACGGCATCACCGTGGTGGGCGAGCGCATCAACCCCACCGGCAAAAAGCGCTTCCAGCAGGCACTGCGGGAGAATGATATGAACTATGTTCTGGAACAAGCCGTGAGCCAGGTGGAAGCCGGGGCGCAGGTGCTGGACGTGAACGTGGGTGCCCCCGGCGTGGATGAACCGGCCCTGATGCCGCAGGTGGTCAAGGCTTTGCAGAGCGTGGTCAGCCTGCCGCTGCAGCTGGATTCCTCCAACGTGCAGGCACTGGAAAACGGCCTGCGGGTGTACAACGGCAAGCCCATCGTCAACTCCACCAACGGCGAGCCGGAAAAGCTCAAGGCCATCCTGCCCCTGTGCAAAAAGTACGGCGCGGCCATCGTGGGCCTTGCCATCGACGAGCGGGGCATCCTGCCCGCCGCAGAGGACCGCGTGGCCATTGCCCGCCGCATCACCGAGGCGGCACTGGAAGCCGGAATCCCCCGCGAGGACATCTACATCGACTGCCTGACCCTCACCGCCAGCGCCCAGCAGAAGGATGTGCTGGCCACGGTGCAGGCGCTGGAAGCCTGCAAGAAGGAGCTGGGCGTGCGCACCATCCTGGGCGTGTCCAACATCAGCTTCGGCCTGCCCTGCCGCCCCTACCTGAACACCACCTTTCTCACCATGGCCATGTATGCCGGGCTGGATCTGGCCATCATGAACCCCTCCAGTGAAGAGATGATGGCCGCCGTATATGCCTACAACGTGCTGACCAACCGGGACGCGCAGAGCATGCAGTACATCGAGCGCTACGCAAACCGGGTGCCTGCCTCCACGGCCCTGAAGCAGGCAGCCCAGGCCGCACCTGCGGCGGCAGCTTCCGACGGGAGCGCTGAAATTTCCGGCCCCTATGCGGCGCTGATCAAGGCGGTGGAAAAGGGCCTGAAGGGCGACGCCGCTGCCCAGACCCGCGCCCTGTTGGCCGAAAAGCAGCCGCTGGAAGTGGTGGACGAAGCCCTGATCCCGGCGCTGGACATCGTGGGTGCCAAATATGAGAAGGGCACCCTCTTCCTGCCGCAGCTGCTGCAGGCCGCCAGCGCCGCCCAGAGCGCCTTTGAGGAGATCAAGACCGCCATTGCCCAGAAGGGCGAGGGCAGCGCCAGCAAGGGCCGCATCGTGCTGGCCACCGTGAAGGGCGACGTGCACGACATCGGCAAGAACATTGTCAAGGTCATTCTGGAGAACTACGGCTTTGAGGTCATCGACCTGGGCCGCGATGTGCCGGTGGAGACCGTGGTGGACACCGTGCGGGAAAAGGATGTGCATCTGGTGGGCCTTTCGGCCCTGATGACCACCACCCTCAAGAGCATGGAGGAGACCATTGCCGCCCTGCATGCAGCCAAACTGGACTGCAAGATCATGGTGGGCGGTGCCGTGCTCACCCCGGAATACGCCGAAAAGATCGGCGCGGACTGGTACGCCAAGGACGCCAAGCGCAGCGCCGACATCGCCAAGGAATTCTTTGGGGTGTGATTCCTGCAAAAACAGAGAAGGAGAAAACCATGAAAAATACGGCTTTCAGCCTGATGACGGCATTGCTGGCAGTGATGAACGAAAGTGAACCGAAAGACCCGTACTATGTGCTGGCGCAGTATTTTTTGTATCACTTCGACCAGCTGCGGGATCTGAACATCTACGACGTGGCGGATGCCTGCTATGTGTCCCGCAGCGGCATCCGGCGGTTCTGTCAGTCCATCGGCTTTGACAACTTTTCCGACCTGAAGGCTGAGGCCGATGAATGGAAGCGCCAGTGCAACTACTTCATCGGCTACAGCGTGCGTCCGGACTACAAGGAATACCTTTCCGGCAGCATCGGGGAGATGATGGAGGAGATCAACCGCATTGCCACTCCCGCTGTACTGGATAAGCTGGCCGAAAGCATTCATGCCAGCCGACATGTGGTGCTCTTCACCTCGGATTTTTCCGGCATGGCGGCTCGCAGCTTCCAGCAGTCCATGGTGGTCATGGGCAAGCTGGTGCAGATCGTGTCCGATGCCCACTATACGCTGGATTATCTGAAAGTGCTGACACCGGAGGACCTGCTCATTACAGTTTCAGCCACCGGCAACTTTGCCACCCTGATGGAGCCAATGGTGCAGAAGGTTGCAGCCTATAAGGTGCTGGTGACGGTCAACCACGCCATAAAAATGTGGAAAAGCTACGATCAGGTGATCTACCTGAGCGAAAAGGACAACAGCGGTGCCCGCACGGTGTACTCCCAGTATGGTATGACCTATTTCTTTGATATCCTGTACAGCTACTATGTGAATAAATACCGGGAGACTGACCTGCTGCAGGGTCCAATTTCTGAACTGCCTTTGTCGGATTCTCAAAAAATGCGGGTGCAAAGATGTGCAGAATGACGGGTGAAACCGTGGAACTGCTCAAAAACAAAAGAATAAATTGTTCAACCATCCAAACGGGGTTCGCATCGCGAACCCCATTTTTTGTCGGAGATGTGTTACGATAGTCCTGCAAAGAATTGAACCCGCGGGGGCTTCTGCGACGGCAGAACAGACTGACAAAGATGGAAAGGATCACACTATGTATTACGGACACAACCCCAAATTCCCGGACAACTTCATGTGGGGCGCTTCCAGCGCTGCCTGGCAGGTGGAAGGCGGAGTCGCCGATGGCGGACGCACGCCGGCCATCATCGACCTGAACTCCAAGACCAAGAAGCCGTTTGCGGATAACACCTATGCGGCGGATCACTATCATCACTACAAGGAAGATGTGGCCCTGATGGCAGAGTGCGGTTTCTCCAGCTATCGTTTCTCGCTCAGCTGGTCCCGCATCATCCCTCATGCAGACGGCAAGGTGAACCCCGAAGGCATCGCGTTCTACAATGATCTGATCAATGAGCTGGTGGCCCACAACATCACCCCCATCGTTACCCTGTATCACTACGACCTGCCGGTCTGGGTGGATGAGCTGGGCGGCTGGAAAAGCCGCGACACCGTGGAAAGATTCGAGCACTACTGCCGCGTCTGCTTTGAGAACTTCGGCGACCGGGTCAAATACTGGCTGTCGCTGAACGAGCAGAATATGCAGATCTGCTATGGCAACTGGCTGGGCGTCAGCAAGGGCTGTGACGACTGGTTCAAGGATCAGTGGAAGATCAACCATATCATGAACCTGTGCCATGCCAAGGCTGTCAACGCCTGCCATGAGATGGTGGCGGGCGGCAAGATCGGCCCTGTGCCCGGCTGCGTGCCCATCTACCCGGAGACCTGCCGCCCCGAGGATCAGATCGCTGCTATGAACGCCGAGGAGTTCACCGAGAAGTTCTGGATCGATACCTATGTTTACGGCGAGTACAGCAACTTTATCAAGCACTACTGGAAAGAGAACGACATCGACATCGGAATGCAGCCCGGCGATGCAGAACTGATGAAGAGCGCCAAAATCGATTTCATCGCCGTCAACTGCTACCGCAGCAACGTTGCAAAGTATGCGCCGCATGACGCAAAACAGCAGGATTATCTGCTGAATAAGAACGGCGTCAAGGGCCAGATGGTGTTCCCCGTGGAGCCGGGCCGCTACGCTCTGACCCGCAATCCCTATGTCGAGTACACCGACTGGGATTGGGAGATCGACCCCTCCTGCCTGCGCTATGAGATGCGTTACCTGTGGGATCACTATCACCTGCCCATGATGATCACCGAGAACGGTTATGGCGCCCATGAGACGAAGGACGCCGACGGCCAGGTGCACGATCAGGGCCGCATCGACTACTTGCGGGAGCACATTTATCAGCTGGGCATGGCCATCGAGGACGGCTGCGAGGTCATCGCATACAACCCCTGGTCCTTCACCGATCTGCTGTCCACCGGCAATGGCATGGCAAAGCGTTACGGTCTGGTGTACATCGACACCACCGATGAGGAGCAGAACGCGGCCAAGAGCGTGGAAGAGCTGTCCATGAAACGTATCCGGAAGGATTCCTTCTACTGGTACTCCAAGCTGATCCGTTCCAACGGTCAGGACTGGGGAAAGGAGATGCTGAAATAATGGCAAAGAAGGATTATAAGGCCATGGCGGCCGGCATCATCAAGCAGGCCGGCGGAGCGGACAACATTGTCAGCGCGACCCATTGCATGACCCGTCTGCGCCTTGTACTGCGGGATAGATCCAAGTTTGACACCGATGCCGTCAAGCAGCTGCCCGGCGTGCTGAACGTCATCATCCAGAACGGCGAATATCAGGTGGTCATCGGCCAGGATGTCCCTGACCTGTATGAAGAGGTCGTCAAGATCGACGGCATCCAGGCCGGCGGCAGCGTGCAGGACGATGAGGCCGCAGCCAAGGATCTGGCACAGGATCACGGCAACATCGGCAACGCGATCCTCTCCTTCATCGGCGGCACGTTCAGCCCGGTGATCCCGGTGCTGGTGGCAGGCGGCCTGACTGGTGCGGTGCTGTCCCTGCTGACCAACGTGTTCGGCGTCTCGGCGGAGTCTGGCACCTACACCATCTTCTACGCCATCAACCAGGCGACCTTCTACTTCCTGCCCATCTTCATCGGCTTTGCAGCCGCTGCCCGCCTGAAATCCAATGGTTTCCTGGGCGCATTTCTGGGCGCAATCCTGCTGTACTCCAGCATCAACGGTGCCGAAGGTCTGGACTTCTTCGGCATCCCGGTGCAGGCTATCAGCTATAACAGCACCGTGTTCCCGGTCATTCTGGGCGTGCTGTTCATGAGCGTGGTCTACAAGTTCCTGCAAAAGCATATCCCGGTTTTTCTCAAGACCATCGTCGTCCCGCTGCTGACCATGCTGATCACGGTGCCTGTCACCCTGATCGTTCTCGGCCCCATCGGCAACACCGTGGGCACCTGGCTGGCAAACGGTGTTTACGCTCTGTACCAGGCAGTTCCCGCGCTGGCCGTCATGGTCATCGGCATCACCACCCCGCTGATGGTTTTCTTTGGCATGAACAACGCCACCTACCCTGTGGTCTTTGCCCTGATGGCAGCTGTCAACTCTGACCCGCTGATCTGCACTGGCATGGCTCCCGCAAACGTGGCCGTTGGTGGTGCCTGCTTGGCCGCATCCCTGCTGTCCAAGAATGTGGAAGAAAAGTCCGTCAGCGTCTCCGCCGGTATCACCGCTCTGTGCGGCATCACCGAGCCGGGCGTCTACGGTGTGCTGTTCCCCAAGACCTACCCGCTGATTGGCGCTATGATCGGTGGCGGCATCGGTGGTCTGTTGGCCGGTATCCTGGGCATGACCCAGTACGTTATCTCCACGCCGGGCTTCATCAGCCTGCCTGCCTACATTGACCCCACCGGTTCCAGTTACAACCTTATCGTCTCGGTCATCGTGATGATTGTGGCTGTGGTCCTGGGATTCGTTGCAACCTACGCACTGGGCAAGCGCGCCGAAGCTAAGAAATAAGCCCCTGCAACAGGAAGAAAAGCAAGATCCCATCTGCAAAAGAAGAGCCGCTGCATCACACAAGAGAACGACGCGGCGGTTCTTCTTTTTTCGGCCCTCACAGGGAAGTGCTGTGGTGGGCCGGTACCGTAAAGTGTGGCCGACAAAGCAAATAAAAACACCTTCCATTGGAGCCGTTCTGCTCCAGCGGAGGGTGTTTTACATTATACGATTTGTTTTCTCTTAGGCTTGTTTGCCAGGCTGTCAACGAGCCACGAGGCGAAGAAACCCAGTGCAAGGCCCAGCGCCAGGCCGCCCAGCACATCGGTGGGAAAGTGCACATACAGGTACAGTCGGGTAAAGGCGATGAAAGCCGCCAGCACCAGCGCGGGGACGCCCAACTTCCGGTTTTGCAGCCAGAGCGCAAAGGCTGCCGCAAAAGCCGAGGCCGTGTGCCCGGAGGGGAAGGAGTGCCCGTGGGGACGCTTGACCAGAATGGTGATCGCCGTGTTCACGTCGCAGGGGCGGGGCCGGGCGAACAGCGGCTTGAGGATGCAGTCCCCGGCCACCAGATACAGTACCAGCGCCGTGGCCATGGCGCACCCGGCCTTGCGGGTGCGGCGGAACAGCAGCAAAAGCAGTGTGAACGCGATCCAGATCTCACCGTGCTCACCGGCGTAGTTGAGAAAGACGGCCAGCGCATCCAGCACCGGGTTGTGGAACTGCTGCAGCCAGTCCAGAAATGCGAATTCAAACGGCATAAAGAACCTCCTGTCTGTTGGTTCTATGGTAACATATCTTCCGGCCCACCACAACCCGGCAGGCAAAAAACAGGAGTGCAGAAATAGGTTACATCTGTTATATTTGTATGTAATATTACAATGCGGAAAGCAAAAACGCCCGTTCCGACGGCAAAGGCCGGAACGGGCGCAGGATGCGAGAGAATCAGAGGCCCATCTCGGGCAGGGTGGGGTAGCTGTCGATGGCACCGTGCTTCTGTACGCTCAGGCCACAGAACCGGTTGGAAAAGTCCAGGTACTCCTCCAGCTTTTTGCAGGACAGCTTTTCCAGCTTGTCCACCGTCACGCCGTCCCGGCTCAGCTGCCACAGGAAGGAGCCGATGAAGCCGTCGCCCGCACCGGTGGTGTCCACGGCCCTGACCTTCTGGCAGGGGGCAAAGGCATGGGCGGCGCGGGTGTAGGCGTAGGCCCCCTTGCTGCCGCAGGTGTACAGCACCAGCTGCACATCCCCGGCAAACAGCTGGGGCAGGGCGGCTTTGATGTCGGCGGTGCCGGTGAGGAACTCCAATTCCTCGTCCGAGACTTTCAGGATGTTGGACAGCGGCAGGAACTGCAGCACGGTCTGGCGCAGCATCTCCCGGTCGGGCCAGAGGGGGAAGCGGAGGTTCGGGTCAAAGCTCACGATCGCACCGGCCTCCCGGGCGGCTCCGATGGCGGCCAGATGGGCGTGGCGCATGGGGCTGTCCACCAGCGAGACGCTGCAGAAGTGCAGGGCAAAAGCGTCGCGGAACCAGGCCAGGTCGATCTGCTCCGGGGCATACAGCAGGTCGGCCGAGGGTTTGCGGTAAAAGCTGAAGGTGCGGTTGCCGTCCTCCTCCAGACTCACGAAGGCAAGGGCGGTGTTGGCCTTGTCGGTGAACACCAGATGGCTCAGGTCGATGCCGCAGGCTTCCAGCTCCCGTGCGATCTTGTGACCGAAGGGGTCATCGCCCAGCTGGGTGAGAAAGCTGCTGGCACCGCCCAGACGGGCAAAGGCAGCGCAGACATTGGCCGGTGCGCCGCCGGTGCGCGGGCTGAAGGACGGCACCTCGTCAAAGGCGCATCCCACGCGGGACGGGATCATGTCGATCAGCGCTTCGCCGATGGAAAACAGAGTATTGCCGGGCATAGAAAACCTCCAGATCACAAATTGCAGAGTTCACAGGCTGCCCCGGTCAGCTTTACGCTCACGTCGCCGGGGGCAGGGTAGTACCGGGTGCTGAACACCGTGGCTCCCCCGTTCAGGAAAATTTCCAGCGAGGAATTGTCGCCCACCACCCGCAGGCTGCGGCAGGGGGCTGCCAGCCGGGCGCGGCGCACGGTGCGGCCGTCGGCCAGAGCGGGGTCGGTGAAGCGCAGGGTGCAGGTGCAGTCCTGTTCAGTATACACCAGCTGCACCCCCTGCGCAACCGTCAGGCAGAAGTCTCCGGCGGGTGCGGCGGTCAGGACGAAGCGCGGGGCAAGGAACACTTCCTCGCCGCTGGCGGCGTGCAGGGCGGCGGCGCTGCGCTGCGCGTCCAGCTCCGGCACCGGGTTCTGCAGCAGGGTGCCGTCCGGCCCGGTCGTCAGCACGCGGGGCACGGTGAAGCAGTGCTGCCAGCCGTAAGCCACGGTGGGCGCGTTGCCGTAGTCGGCGTCCGGCATGCCCATCCAGCCGATCTGGATGCGGCGGCCGTTGCCGTCCACAAAGCTCTGGGGGGCGTAATAATCAAAGCCTGCGTCCAGCTCGTGGAATTCGCTCAGGGTGCAGTCCCCGCGCCAGTCACCGTAGATGGCAAACCAGCCGCAGCCGTAGACGTTCTGGCAGTCGATGCCCTGGGGGGACACCGCCATATACCACTGCCCGTCCAGACAGAACAGGTCCGGGCACTCCCACATGTAGCCGAAGGGTTCCGGGGTGGTCAGGGTGTTGATGTGGGTCCAGCGGAGCTTGTCGGTGCTTTCCAGCACCAGCACTTCGCCCTTGTCCTCCAGCGTGCGGGCACCCAGCACCATGTAGTACCGGCCTTCGTAGGCGAACACCTTGGGGTCCCGCACATGGCAGGTGAGCCCGGCGGGATAGTCGCGGTTAGTCAGCAGGCACTGCTTGCTGTCGAGGGTCACGCCGTCCTTGCTGACGGCCAGGCAGACGTTGTGCCCGCGGCCCTCTTTGATGTAATCAAAATTGCCGGGGTGCTTGACGTTGCCGGTGTAGTAGAGGTACATGGTGCCATCCTCCACCAGGGCTGAGCCGGAGTAGGCACCGTGGCAGTCAAAAGGCTCGTCCGGATAGAGCATCACCGGCAATTGCTCCCAGTGGAGCAGGTCGGTGCTCACGGCGTGGCCCCAGTGCTTGACCCCGCCGTTCACGTCGAAGGGGCTGTACTGGAAGAATGCGTGGTACTGCCCGCCGTAGACGCACAGACCGTTGGGGTCGTTCAGCCAGCCTACCGGCGGCTGCAGGTGGAACCGCTGGCGGTGGGGGTCGGCGGCAACGGTTTCCTTGCCCAGCGACTCCACCAGAGGCACCAGCTTTTTCAGGTCGCGCTGGAGTGCGTTCATGCCTTGACCTCCTCAGGACTCCAGATGGCCCAGGTCACGGCGAAGGACACGCCGAAGGAGATGGCCATCATGATGATGTACTGCAGGGGCATGTGCAGGTGCAGCAGGATGCCGAAGATGCCGGTGACGCCGGTGCCGGTGGCACCCAGCCCCACGATGCTGGCGTACAGGGCACCGCAGGCACCGCCCAGCAGGCCGCCGAGGAAGGGCTTGAAGTAGCGCAGGTTCACGCCGAAGATGGCAGGCTCGGTGATGCCCATGCAGGCGGACAGGGCAGAGGGCAGGGCCATGGACTTGACCTTGGTGTCCTTGCTCTTGAGGGCCACGGCCAGAGCAGCACCGCCCTGTGCCACGTTGGCGGCGCTGGCCAGCGGCAGCCAGTAGGTATAGCCGTAGCGGGCCAGCTGGCCCAGGTCGATCAGGGTGTACATGTGGTGGATGCCGGCCACGACGGTGACCGCGTACAGGCCGCCCATGATGAAGGAGCCGATGCCGTAGGGCAGGGTGATGAGGGTCTGCACGCCGGTGATGATGCCGTTTTCCAACTTGGTGAACACGGGACCGATGGCGGCCAGGGTCAGGTAACCGGTGACGAACACGGACACCAGCGGGGTGACGAACAGGTCAAACATGGCGGGCACCACCTTGTGCAGCCGCTTTTCAATCTGGCACATGAGCCACACGGCGATGATGACCGGGATGACGTGGCCCTGATAGCCCACCAGCGGCACCGAGTACAGGCCGCCGAACACCGGCTGCATCACGTTGACGCCGTTGGAAACGGTCCAGGCGTTCTGCAGGTCGGGGTGGATCATGATCATGCCGATGACTGCACCCAGATAGGGGTTGCCGCCGAACACTTTGGCTGCAGAGTAGGCGATGAGGATGGGCAGAAAGGTGTAGGCCGTGTTGGAGAACAGCTTTGCGAACACATACACCGAGCCGGTAGTGTCGATGTTCAAGAAGCCGTTGTTCACCATGAAGTTCAGCGCTTCCATGATGCCCATCAGGAAGCCGGAAGCTACGATGGCGGGGATGATGGGCACGAAGATATCGCCCAGGGTCTTGATGGCCCGCTGATACCAGGGTGCCTTGGCGGCGGCCGCCTGCTTCACGTCCTCCTTGCTGCCGCCCTCGATGCCGGCCAGCTGGATGAACTCGTCGTATACCTTGTTCACCGTGCCGGTGCCAAAGATGATCTGCAGCTGGCCCTGTGCCTCAAAAACGCCCTTGGCGCCCTCGGCGTTTTCCAGCTCCTGCTTGTTGACCTTTGCGTTGTCTGCGATGACCAGACGCAGGCGGGTGGCGCAGTGTGCGGCCGACACGATGTTGTCTTTTCCGCCGATGCAGTCCAGGACCTGTTGTGCTGCGTGTTTGTAATTCATAGTGCACTTCTCCTTTGCTTGATGCTTCCTCTTTCTGCGCTGCAGGGCAGTTTTGGAATTGACTTGACGCGCGGGGTGTGCTACAATACCGCTTTGTGTATGACAATTTCCGGGAAAAAGGGAAAACCAAGATGAATCTGACAAAGCAGTTCTTTAAATATGTATCGCAGAATATTTTCGGTCTGCTGGGCACGTCCTGCTATATTCTGGCCGATACCTATTTTATCTCGCAGGCGGCGGGCACCGACGGCGTGACCCTGCTCAACCTCTGCCTGCCCATCTACAACTTCATTTTTGCCATCGGTTCCATGATCGGTCTGGGTGCGGCCACCCGCTACGCCATCCTCCGCGCACAGGGCGAGGAGCGGGCGGCACAGCGGTATTTCTCCAATGCCGTCTTTTGCGCCTGCCTGCTGGCCGTGCCCTTTGTGCTGGTGGGCATCTTCTGCCCCGGCACACTGCTGCGGCTCATGGGCGGCGATGCCGGCATCGTGGCGCTGGGCATCCCCTATGCGCGCATCTTTCTGCTGTTCACGCCCTTTTTTATGTGCAACTACATCGTGTCGGCCTTTGTCCGCAACGACGGTGCGCCCTCTCTGGCCATGGTGGCCACGCTGAGCGGCAGCCTGTTCAATGTGGTGTTCGACTACATCTTCATGTTCCCCATGGGGCTGGGGCTGGCCGGTGCGGCACTGGCCACCGCCGTTTCGCCGATGCTCAGCATCGCCATCTGCAGCCGCCACTTCTTCCAAAAAGACAACACGGTGCAGTTCGTGCGGCAGCTGCCCTCGGCAAAGCTGCTGGGGCAGAGCTGCCAGCTGGGCATCTCCGGCTTTGTGGGGGAGATGTCCTCCGGCGTGACCACGACGGTGTTCAACTTCCTGCTGCTGGGTCTGGCCGGGAATGTGGCCGTGGCGGCCTACGGCGTCGTGGCCAACTTTGCGCTGGTGGCCACCGCCATTTTCAACGGTGTGGCCCAGGGTGCCCAGCCGCTGGTGAGCCGCTGCTACGGCCACAGCGACCGCGCCGGAGCCCGGAAGCTGCTCGTTCTGGGCAGCTGCACCGCGCTGGCATTGGCGGCCGTGCTGTACGCGGTGGTGTTCGGCATGACCGACACGCTGGTGGGCTGGTTCAACAGTGAAAACTCGGTGCAGATGGCCCGGTTTGCCCACAACGGCATGCGGCTGTACTTCGTGGGCTACTTCTTTGCCGGGTTCAACATCGTGGCGGCGGGCTACCTGAGCGCCACCAACCGCCCGGTGGAAGCCTCGGTCACCTCCATCTGCCGCGGCGTGGCGGCCATTGTGGTCTGCTCGCTGGTGATGAGCGCCCTCTTTGGCATGAACGGCGTGTGGGCGGCCTTTCCGGTGTCGGAACTGCTGACGGCGCTGCTGACCCTCTGCCTGCTGCTGCGGGGCAGAACCGGGAAAAATGCCGGTTCGGATTGAAGCACGCGCCCAAAACAGGTATACTGGTCCCGGGAAAGTGAATGGTTCAAAATCTGACCATGGAAGCGAGAGGGACGGTAGGAATCCTTATGATACGGCGAATACGATCCTTGTGGTATTTGCAATGCTGATCATGCTGGTGGCGGTGAACTTCAACACCGTGCTGGACCGGGAACGCAAACTGGCCACACGGGTGCTGTTTCTGGTCATCAGCATCGCGGCCGCGGGGGGATCCTGTTCTTTGACGTGAACCACTTCAAGAAGGTCAACGACACCTTCGGCCATACGGCGGGGGGACAAATGCCTGTGCACGGTGGCGCAGGGCCTGCGCGAGGTCTATGGCATCAGCGGACGCAGCTTCCGGCTGGGAGGCCTTTGACACGGCAGAAGAAACGCTGGAAGAAGCCTTCAGCCGGGCGGACCAGGCTATGTATCAGGAAAAGAACGCCCGCCATGCGGCCCGCCAGCCTTCGGAACATTAAATATACAGCTCCTGCTCGCGCAGAGCTTCTTCGGGCGAAAGCCCGGACTGCGCAGTGTGACCGGCCAGTGTCCGCCATTGTGCGGGGGACTGGCCGGTTTCTTTTTTGAACACCCGGCACAGGTAGTTGGCCCCGGAAAAGCCGCACAGGCTGGCCACCACGTCCAGCGTGTACTCCCGGTGCAGCAGCAGCCGCTGGGCGGCTTCCACCCGCACCCGGGTCAGATAGCGCCCCGGCGGGATGCCCAGCGCGGCGGTGAAGGTGCGCACCAGATGGCTCTTGGACACCCCCAGCCGCTCGCTGAGCTCCTCCACGCCGTACAGGCCCGCGTAGTTGGCCCGGATGTCCGCGATGGCGGCCTGCACCAGCGGCGGCAGGGCGGGGGCGGCGCTGTCGGCGTCGGCCAGCTCACACAACAGGGCAAAGGCCAGCTGGCTGCGCACCCGGCCCGGCAATTCCTGCTCCGAGGCAAGGCGGTCCAGCAGCTCGGCGGCGGCGGGGCAGGTCTCGCCCCGGGCCAGAAAAGGCAGCTCGTGCAGCCCGGCCAGAAACTGGGCGCTGGCCTGCCCGGTGAGCTGGACGCACAGCAGGTGGCAGCTGCCCTCCGGCTCCAGCACCAGCGGGGCGCGGCTCAGCACCAGATGCCCGGCCGGGACGCTCTGGGGCGGCAGCAGCAGCGCAGCCCCGGCGGGCAGGGGCCCGGCCGAGGGCACACTGGCGGTGCACCGCCCGCTGGAAACAAGGCAGACCCACAGCCCGTCGCCGGTCAGGGTGAGAGGCGCGCAGGGCTGCACGTCCTGCACCTGCCCGGGTGCGGCCACGGCATTCCAGTCAAACAGCAATATCCGACACCTCAAATCAATAAAATGCTATTTTATATCACAAAATAATCTGTTATTATAATACCAACGAACCGAAGCGCCGTCAAGGGCGCTGCAAACACAAGATTATGGAGGCAAACGATTATGGCTTCGATTAGCTGCCAGCACATCTATAAGATCTACCCGGGCGCTACCGCTCCTTCCGTCACCGACTTCAACCTGGAGATCCAGGATAAGGAATTCATCATCTTCGTCGGCCCCT
>ERZ836441.1027-NODE-1027-length-29890-cov-11.178247_pt1 | contig 29890 bp, 19 predicted proteins | sample MGYA00519686_ERZ836441 | MGnify/ENA primary metagenome ERZ836441 (study PRJEB31850, sample SAMEA3708800) | human gut metagenome | biome: human gut; feature: human-associated habitat; material: faeces | place: China | collected 2014 ... | reverse complement strand
GCTGGAAATGGAGATCACCAAGGGACTGGCAGAGTTGGAGGAGATGGTGTGATGGAAAAAGGATTATGTGAACTGTGTAATCCCAAGCAATGGAAAACAGTCTCGACAGCTGAACTTACATCGACTGGCTACCCTGTTTATGGTGCGAATGGTGTAATTGGTTACTACAGCAACTACAATCATGACAAAGAAACTCTTTTGATAACATGCCGTGGAGCAACTTGTGGCACGTTGAATATTTGCAAACCTTTTTCGTATATAAACGGAAATGCAATGGCATTGGATGATTTGTCGGATGAAATTGATATAAAATATCTGTATTATTTCTTATTATCTCGTGGTCTAAGTGACACAATTACTGGTTCTGCCCAACCGCAAATCGTTAGACAATCGCTAAAAAATGTCAGGGTCATATATCCGAACTTGGATGCTCAAAAACGCATTATATACGTCTTGGGTAAAGCAGATGAGCTTTTATCCATTCGCAAACAGCAAATTGCCAAACTGGACGAGCTGGTAAAGGCGCAGTTTGTGGAGATGTTTGGGGACCCAGTAGCCAATACCAAGAATTTTCCTTCAACGACACTTGAAACAGTTATGACTGTTTTCCCGCAGAATGGGTTATATAAGCCCCAGACGGATTATGTTCAAGATGATACTGGAATTCCAATTTTACGAATTGATGCTTTTTATAACGGAAAAGTAACAAATTGGAATACACTTAAAAGATTGATTTGCTCAGAAGCTGAAATCGACCGATACTTACTAAAGGAAAACGATATTGTAATCAACAGAGTGAATAGTATAGAGTATCTCGGAAAATGTGCTCATATTGTTGGACTAAAAGAAAAAACTGTTTTTGAGTCTAATATGATGCGATTTCACATGGATGAGAAAAAAGTGAACGCTGTTTATGTTACAGAAGTGCTTTGTACCGAAGATATTTATAGGCAAATTCTACGACGTGCAAAAAAATCTGTTAATCAAGCAAGTATAAATCAAGAAGATGTAAAAAGTCTTAAAATTCTCGTTCCACCACTTTCCCTTCAAAACCAGTTTGCCGCCTTTGTAGAGCGTGTAGACCAGCAGAAGCAGACCGTACAGCAGAGCCTTGAAAAGCTGGAGTTGATGAAAAAGGCACTGATGCAGGAATATTTTGGGTAAAGTGTTGTACTATGGAAAGATTGTGCGGTATAATGAAAGAAAAATGCTGGAAGTGGTGAGATAATGGATGTGACATTTTTAATTGGAAATGGTTTCGATTTGGGAATTGGATTAAAAACAGGCTATAAAGACTTTTATGATGTTTATTGTCAAAGCAAATCATCAGATAGCGAAATGCTACAGCATTTCAAATCTGATATACTAAAAGAACCTGAGACATGGGCCGATTTTGAAAGCGCATTTGGAGAGTATGCGAGCCGTTGTAAAGATGCTGAAGACTATATGCAGCTATTTGAGGATTTTATTCGTCAATTTTCAATATATCTCGAAAATGAAGAAAGCGCTTTTGATGATGAAAAAACGGAGGAGATACTTCATGGAATGAAAAGAGCTCTTTCAAGCTATTATGATATTCGTCCTGCCGATAAAGACGCTGTAGTCCCGTTTATAAAATCATATAAAACATTTAATTTTATTAGTTTTAATTATACTTGTTGTTTGGATAAGTGCATTGAGACTGTAAAAAGTACCCCAAATTCGCTTTCATCCATAAATGGAGAGATTGGGGAGATTGTACATGTTCATGGCTATACCGACAGAGATTTGATTATGGGCGTTAATGATGCTTCTCAAATTGAGAACGATGAATTTAAGCAAGACGAGACGGTCCTTAATGAACTGGTAAAACCGCGGCAAAATGAAATCATTAAAATGAATTACGATTATCGAGCTACTCAAATCATAAAAGGAAGCCGGATAATTTGCATATACGGTATGTCTATTGGAGAAACGGATCAAAAATGGTGGAAATTGATAATGCAGTGGTTGCAAATGGATAGAAACAACCATTTAATTGTCTTGCGGCATAGAGCACCGATACGGCTGGTTCCTGTTTGGCGACGTTTTGTTGAGGCAACGCGGAATCTTCTTTATATGCACGGTGAGGTTTCGGCAGAAAATCAGAAAGCTATTGTCAATCAAATACATATTGATGTTGACCATAATATTTTTGCCATGGATTTGACAAAATCAACAAGGCCACTTGTCTGTAAATCTTTATTATAAAGGAGTTGATTGATAATATGAAGTTTTTCATTAGCTCGACTTATCAGGACTTGAAAGATATCAGGCGTGTTGCAATAAATACTATTGAAAGCTTGACTGAAAGGAAAACTGCTGAAATTAGTGCAATGGAGGAATTTCCGGCAAGTCAAAAACCAAGCGGAGCGTTTTGTGTCGATCAGGTGAAAGATGCGGATATTGTAATTGGCATATATGGGTATCGTTTTGGGTCCAAATACTATGATGGACGTTCAATGACGGAAATTGAATTCGATGAAGCGGCGGAGCACGGAACGGCTATTCTTGCATTTGTTGCTAAGGATGCAGAGAATATAGCGGAGACAGACCAACAGCGATTTATCAAAAATAAGGTTCGTAGTCTAGGTGGTCTGTGTGCGATGTTTGATCCGGATGATTTGGAAGGCTTTGCGGGAGTATTAAATAATTCATTAAAAGAGTATTTTGGAACATTGGAGGGTTATAGCTACCACTCAGTTTGGGATGACATAAACATTTTGAAATCTAGGATGGAAAAAGAAGCAGACTCTTTGCGCATAACGCCCTATGGAGAAGGTGAAGAGCTGATGGCCTTTGAGGAAATTACTCAGTGTGCACAAGCTCTTAATAAAATTACCGGAGATTTAGGTGCGGTAAACGATGCGGTTTATAGTTTGGCCTATAATTTGTATCATAATAAACAGGAGTATGACGATGCAGTTGATATCGAATCCGAAAAAGAGCAAACATTAAAAAACATTGACGAAAATAAAGCGTCAGTTTTAAGAAATGGGGAAGTTATATCGTTGGGTATTCCTAACATGACTACTCGAATTCTTTTGGCAGTTAACTATTTGAGATTGTGCTGGTTTCAGAAAAAACTTCTTACAGAGCTTTGGACAGAAGAGCTGAGAAAAGAAATAGTCGACCTAAAAGCTTACTATATGAACCAGGCAGAGAATGATAGCTATTTAATTGATTAACCGAAAGGAGCCCTTCCCATGTCCAACTTCTCCTATCTCTCCAACCACCCCGAATATTCCCTCTTTGCCTCTGCTGCCATCGAGGCCGAGAAAGTGTTTGCCACCTCTCCGGCCATGTGCGCTGTGGGCTGTCGGAAGGCGTTGGAGCTGGCGGTGAAGTGGGTGTATGCGGCGGACAAGACCATCACGATGCCCTACAAGGACAATCTGCAATCCCTGCTGCATGAGGAAAGCTTCCGTTTTGCGGTGGACAAGGATGTGTGGAGCGTGCTCCCCAGCATCGTGAAGGCGGGCAACTTGGCGGTACATACCGGGCACAGCGTGTCGGCGGCGGATGCGGTGTTCAGCCTGCGGGGGCTGTTCGATTTCATCCAGTGGGTGGATTACTGCTATGGCACGGACTATGTGGAGCGCTCCTTTGATGAAACAGCCATCCCCGGCGAAAAGGTAACGCTGGACGAAAAGAAGATCCGGGAACAGGAAAGTTTACTGACCCAGAAGGATGCCGAGCTGGAAGCGTTACGCAAACAGGTGGAGAGCCTTTCGGCGGCGTATACGGCCAGCAAACAGCAGAATCAACAGAGCCGCAGCTTTACCGCCGCCGACCTGACCGAGGCCGAAACACGGCGGAAGATCGTCGACATCGACCTCAAGGCCATGGGCTGGAAGTTTACCGGGGCGGATGCCGATGTGCGCGTGGAGTACGAAGTGGACAACATGAACGGCGTGCTGGGCCAGAAGGGCTATGCGGATTACGTTCTCATGGGCAAGGATGGCAAGCCGCTGGCGGTCATCGAGGCCAAGCGCAGCACCAAGGACCCCAACATCGGGCGCAAACAGGCACAGCTCTATGCAGACTGTCTGGAACAGAAATTCGGACGCCGCCCGATGCTGTTCACCACCAACGGCTACACCACCTATTTCTGGGACGAAGCAAGCGGCCCGCAGCGGCCGGTGAGCGGCGTGTTCTGCAAGGATGATCTGCAAAAGCTGATGAACCGCCGCACCGAGAAAAAGCCGCTGGACACCATTGAAATTGACGATAAGATCACGGATCGCTACTACCAGAAAAACGCCATCCGTGCGGTGTGCGCCCACATCACGCAGGGGTTCCGGCGCAACCTGCTGGTCATGGCCACCGGCACCGGAAAAACCCGCACGGCATCCAGCCTGACCGACGTGCTGAGCCGGGGCGGCCATGTGACGAATGTGCTGTTTCTGGCCGACCGCACCGCGCTGGTCAAGCAGGCGAAGGACGATTTCAAGAAGTATCTGCCTGACCAGTCCCTGTGCAACCTGTGCTCCTCCAAGGACGACAAGGCCGCGCGTATCGTGTTCTCCACCTATCCTACGATGCTCAACGCCATCGACAACGCCAAGACCAAGGACGGCGTGCCGCTGTTTTCCCCGGCCCACTTTGACCTCATCATCGTGGACGAGAGCCACCGCAGCATTTTCAAGAAATACCGGGCCATTTTTGACTATTTCGATGCCATTCTGGTGGGTCTGACTGCCACTCCGAAAACCGATGTGGACCGCAACACCTACGACTTTTTCGAGATGGAGCACGGCATCCCCACCTATGCCTACGATTACGACACCGCCGTTTATACGGACCATGTTCTGGTGCCTTATTACAACTACGAGGTCAGGACGAAGTTTCTGGAAGAGGGCATCCACTACGACCAGCTTTCGCCGGAGGACAAGGCCCGCTACGAGGACGATTTTGCCGAGGACGACACTCTGCCCAGCTTCATCCCGTCCGAAAAACTGAACAAGTTCATCTTCAATGCCAACACGGTGGACACCGTGTTGCAGGACCTGATGGAGCGAGGCATCAAGGTGGCGGGCGGCGACCGCATCGGCAAGACCATTGTCTTTGCCCAGAACAAGCGCCATGCGGAGTTTATCCGGGAGCGTTTTTGCAAGCTGTATCCGCAGCTGGAACAGCAGTATCCGGGGTCTATCCAGCGGGTCGTTTGCGACGATGCCTATGCGCAGTCCATCATTGACGATTTCAAACAGCCGGATAAGCCGCCGTTCATTGCCGTTTCGGTGGACATGATGGACACCGGCATTGATGTGCCGGAGTGCGTGAACCTTGTCTTTTTCAAGAAAGTGCGCAGCAAAACGAAATTCTGGCAGATGATCGGCCGGGGCACCCGGCTCTGCCCGTCCCTTGCCTGCGTGGATGCCATCGACGGCGAATATACCGGCAAGCGGCGGTTTCTGATTTTCGACTACTGCGGCAACTTTGAGTTCTTCCGCCAAAAGCCCAACGGCTACGAGAGCACCGACACCAAGAGCCTGTCCGAAAGCATTTTCTGCAAACAGGTACGCATTGCCGCCGCACTGCAGGATGGTGCATACACGGATGAAAAATACCAGTGCTGGCGCAATATCCTCACCGAAACCTGTCGGGCTGAGGTGGGCGCACTGAACCCGGAACTGGTCTCCGTGCGCCTGCACCGGAAGGCCGTGGAACACTACCAGAAGCCGGAAGCCTTCACAGCCCTGACCGAAACGGACAAGGGTACCCTGATGCGGGAAGTCGCACCGCTTATCTCGCTGGACGATAAGGACGAAGCGGCCAAGCGGTTCGATAATTTTGTGTACGGACTGTTGCTCTGTGAGCTGGAAGGTCTGCCCGGGCTGACGCGGGCACAGCGGCAGCTGAAAAACACCGCTGCTCTGCTGGAACAGAAAGCCACCATCCCGCAGGTGCAGGCCAAGCTGCCGCTCATCCGGGAAGTACAGACGGACGAGTTCCTGACTTCCCACGATTTGCTCCGCTTTGAGGAAATGCGGCAGGAGCTGCGAGAGCTGGTCAAGTTTCTGGTGGACGGTGTGGAAGGGCAAAAACCCATCTATACTGCCCTTGCTGACCCGGTGCTGGAACAGACTGAGGGCAAGGCGCTGGACTCCGGTTATGACTTCGGGGAGTACCGGGAGCGGGTCAACCGCTACATCATGGAGCACCGCAGCGATACACTGGCCATCCACAAGCTGACCCAGAACATCCCGCTCTCGCAGGGCGATTACATTGAGCTGGAACACATCTTCACCAGCGAGCTGGGCAGCAAAGAAGATTATGCCCGGGAGTTCAAAGATACCCCGTTTGGTCTGCTGGTGCGCAAGGTGGCAAAGCTCGACCACGAGGCCGCGATGCAGGCATTCTCCAAGTTCATCAACGATGAATCACTGAATGCAAAGCAGATCGCTTTCGTGCAGAAGGTCATCCATTACATCGAGCAGAACGGCTATGTGGAAAGCAAAGCCGTTCTGATGAAACCGCCTTTCGACCAGCCCATCCTGTTCACCCGCCTGTTTGATGGCAAAATGGGCGGTGAGCTGATGGAAACCATTGATGCCGTCCGGGAAAATGCGGTCCATGTGACGGCGTGATACGGCGGAATGCAGAGCGCAGCAAAAAATGTGACCGGGAAGAAGGTCCACCGGCTTTACAATTGCCGGAAAAGGCGGTATTCTTTATTTATGACAAACATCCGCAGGAGGAAACCATGGACATCCGCCAGCTGCACTACTTTCTGGTATTGTGCGAAGAAATGAATTATACCCGGGCCGCACAGCGGCTGTTTTTGTCGCGGCAGGCGCTGCGGCAGAGCATCTCTGCGCTGGAAGCGGAACTTTGCGGGCCGCTGTTCCTCAGTGCCCACCACAAGCTCACCCTCACCGACCGCGGCATGAGCCTGCAGCGCCATGCCACCCCGGTGGTGGAGCAGTTCCAGCAGATGCAGGCCGCCCTGCGGGCCGAGATCCAGTCGGCCCAGCCGGTGCACATCGGCATCAGCGTGGCGCTGGTGCCGGACTACCTGCCTGGGCTGGAAACGCAGCTGGACAAGTTCCGCCAGCAGTACCCTCATGTGGAGATGCGGTTCCGCCTGCTGGACAACGACGCTGTGGCCGATGCCGTGGAGCAGGGCGAGCTGGACGCCGGTCTGGTCATCGACCTGGGCTGTGCAGCCCCGGTACTGGCCCGCACCACCCTGCGGGCCGACCCTGCCTGCCTGCTGGTGCCCCGCGGTCACCCCTTCTGGGACCGGGAGAGCATCCCGCTGGCCGACCTGCGGGGGCAGCGGGTGCTGCTGCCCAGCCTGCGGCAGGACCTGTTCAGTCCGCTGTGGTCGGCCTGTGCCCGGGCCGGGTTTGCGCCCAACGCCGAGATCGGCCCCAGCTTTTACCAGGCCTATTATCTGGTGCAGGAGCAGCTGTGCACCTGCCTGACCCGCTACGAGCCCGGTGCCCGGCGGGAGCTGGACCGGGTGCGGGACGTGCTGCTGGAGGACCTGCCACCGCTGTGCGTATCGCTGGTGCAGCGCCGGGACTATACCTCGGCCTACATCGACCTGCTGCGCAGCTACCTGATGGAGGTGCTGGGCGGGGCCGCCTCGCTGCCGCCGCGCCGGGGCCGTCCGGCCAAGCCCTTCTACAACTTCCCGGTGCTGTCCAGCACGGCGGCAAAGCCTGCCGCTCCGGTGCACCCGGCCCCTGGCACCCAGCTGCCCTTTGCGGGTGCGACCAACTTCCGGGAGCTGGGCGGCTATCCGGCCGATGAGGGCAAGACCGTGCGCTGGGGCCAGATCTGGCGCGGCGTGTGCACCGCGCGGCTCACCGACCCGGCGGACCGTGCCCGGCTGGATGCGCTGGGCTTGCGGCTGATTCTGGACCTGCGCAGCACTGCCGAGGCCCAGGCCGAGCCGGACTATGTGCCGGACGGTGCCCGGCTGGTGCAGATCTGTGCCCTGTGCGGCGACGACGGCCATGAGATCAGCTTTGCCCCCGGTGACATCGAGCGCATGATGCACACCGCCCGGGAGGGCGAGAACATCCTGTACCGGATGTACCGACAGATGCTGTTCGGCAACAAGGCCTTCAAGGAGCTGTTCCGGGCGCTGGAAGCCGGCGAGACGCCCATCCTGTTCCACTGCTCTGCCGGCAAGGACCGCACCGGCGTGGCCGCCATGCTGATCCTGCTGGCGCTGGGTGCGTCCGACGAGACGATCTGCGCGGACTTTGTGCAGACGAATGTCTGCCGCAAGGCCGAGATCGACGCCCTCCTGGCGGGCCACGCGGAAGAGATCGCCGCCGACCCGTCCAAGCGGATGCGGTTCTGCACACAGGCGGGCGTGGATCCGGGTGCGGCACCCTATGTGCTGCAGGTCATCCGGGAAGCGTGCGGCAGCGCGGAGGAGTATCTGGCCCGGGAGTACGGCCTGACTCCCGCCCGGCGGATGCGCCTGCGGAGGATGTATCTGGAATAATGATGCAGAATGAGCCCCGGTGTATGCAGATGCACCGGGGTTTTTGCGGCATAAAATCGGCCATGTGCACAAAAAATATGCGGCGGGAGCCGGTTTTCCCTTGACAAGCGTGCAAATGTTTCGTAATATAATTAGTAGTATGGAATAAAAGACGCTGTGTGCAGGTCGTCCCCATGACCGGAGTTTCTCCACAGGCGAAGCGCGCCTGTTTTATATAAGCCAGAACCGGATAGAAAAAAGCCGCAATGCCCGTGCAGGGTCTGCCTGCGCGTGTGATTTTTGTTGTCACTTTTTGCATGGAAGGCTCCCTTATAGATCGTTGCCCACAGCCTGCCGCACAGCGTCTCCTGCTTGTTTGAACCTGAATGAAAAATCAGAACAAAGGAGAGTGAACACGATGACCGCGATCGAAGTGATCGTGGCCCTGATCGTGGGTGTTGTCGGTGCAGCTGCGGGCTATTTTGTTGGTTACAACAACCGGAAAAAGACCGCCGAAGCACAGATCGGCAGCGCCGAAGCCGAGGCGACCCGCCTGGTGAACGAAGCGATCAAGACCGCAGACCAGAAGCGCAAGGAAGCGGTTCTGGAAGCCAAGGACGAGGCCTTCAAGCTGAAGGCCGAGGTCGATGCCCAGAAGGCAGAGGCCGACAAGGAGATCAAACAGCGCCGTGCTGAGATCAGCCGTCAGGAAAACCGCATTGACCAGAAGGAAAATGCCCTGGACCGCAAGACCGAAGCCCTGGAGCGCAAGGAAGAGGACCTGAAGAAGCGTACCGCCGAGGCCGACGCCCGTCTGGCCGAGATCGACGCCCTGCGCGCCAAGGAGATGGAGCGTCTGGAAACGCTGGCCGGCCTGAGCCAGGAGGACGCCCGCGAGGTGCTGCTGCACAAGGTGGATGAGGAGCTCACCCACGAAAAGGCCGTGCGCATTGCCGCCTACGAGACCGACCTGAAGGAGAACTGCGACAACATCGCCCGCAACCTGATCGGTCAGGCCGTGAGCCGCTGCGCCGCCGACCACTGCAGCGAGACCACCGTGAGCGTGGTGCCGCTGCCCAGTGACGAGATGAAGGGCCGCATCATCGGCCGTGAGGGCCGCAACATCCGTGCGCTGGAAACCGCCACCGGCGTGGACCTGATCATTGACGATACCCCGGAGGCCATTACCCTGTCCTCCTTCGACCAGACCCGCCGCGAGGTGGCCCGCATGACCCTGGAACGCCTGATCGGCGACGGCCGCATCCACCCCGCCCGCATTGAGGAAACGGTGGAAAAGTGCCGCCACGAGCTGGAGCTGCAGATGAAGCGCGAAGGCGAGCGTGCGGTGATGGAGCTGGGCATCCACGGCCTGCACCCGGACCTGATCAAGCTGATCGGCCGGTTGAAGTACCGTACCAGCTTTGGCCAGAACGCTCTGACCCACAGCATGGAAGTGGCCTGGGTGGCCGGCCTGCTGGCAGGCGAGATGGGGGTCAACGTGACCATGGCACGCCGCGCCGGTCTGCTGCATGACATCGGCAAGGCACTGGATCACGAGATCGAGGGCAGCCACGTCCAGATCGGCGTGGACATTTGCCGCAAGTACAAGGAAAACACCCAGATCATCCACGCCATTGAGGCCCACCACGGCGACGTGGAGCCCAAGACCCCGCTGGCCTTCATCATCCAGGCTGCCGACGCCATCAGCGCCGCCCGCCCGGGTGCCCGCCGCGAGAATGTGGAAAGCTACGTCAAGCGTCTGGAAAATCTGGAGGAGATCTCTTCCAGCTTTGAGGGCGTGGAGCAGGCCTTTGCCGTGCAGGCAGGCCGCGAAGTGCGCATCATGGTCAAGCCCGACGTCATCAGCGACGATCAGGTCATCCTGCTGGCACGCTCCATCGCCAAGAAGATCGAAGATACGCTGGATTACCCCGGCCAGATCAAGGTCAACGTCATCCGCGAGAGCCGCGCTGTCGAGTACGCAAAGTAAAAACCGGACAAGGCCGCTGCCGTTTGCAGGCAGCGGCCTTGTTTTTTGCCCGGAAGCATGATATCATGAACAAAAAGGCCCTGCCGGTCTGGGGCGGCGGGGACGGATGCAGCGTGAAAGGAGCCGATCAAGATGAAACACTGGAAGAATCTGCTTGTCTGCCTGCTGGCTGGGGTGCTGGCGCTTGGTGTGCTTACGGCCTGCAGCGGGCTGGGGAGCGTGAACACCGGCACGGACGCTGAAAAAGCCGCTGAGCTGGCGCAGCAGCTGGGCGTTGCCTATGCGCCGGAGCTGGATAACACGGCCAAAGCGGTGGCAGAATGGTTTGTACAGGAACCGGACAGCCTGCGGGTCAGCGGCCTGGATCTGGTGTACACCGTGGCGCTGGATGCGGACAGCAACATGAGCCATACGGATGATCTGAACGACTTCCTATACTGGTCCGGGTGCTATGGTGTCCCGAAGGATGTAACGGTGGCGCTCCTGCTGGATGACAGCGCGGCCATGACGGCCTGGCTGTATGCGCCGCAGGCCGACAGCGCGGCGGCAAAGCTGCTGGATGACGCGGCCGGTCACAACGAAATGGGCGCGGCCTTCATCGACTACAACGGCACCGCCTATGTCGTGGCAGTGTTCCGGTAAGCACAGGCGATCAAAGGGACGTTCCGTGGAACGTCCCTTTTTTGGAAGCGGCATCTCTACCGTCAATGCTCTGCGTTGCCTGACGTTTGAAAGGAGTGAACATATCCATGACTGAAAAGCAGGAAAATGACGTTTTCTATGTTTGCAGTCTGATCGAGTACATTGCCCGTAAGACGAAAAATCATCGGCAGGATGTGATCGCTTGCTTTTCCAAAGCCGATATCGAGCGGCAGCTCCGGCTTGCCGAAGTCAACCACTGCCTTTCCTTTGAGCAGGTTTCGGATGAACTGATCGAGGACTTCCAGATTGCAGAGGGAACATTCGACACGGTTTCGGAATGCCGCTATACGGTTCCTTCGACTACTTCCATCGGAATGCTGTATCAGGGCTTGGTACTGTCTACTATGAAAAACGACGATGCCGCACAAGGCATTCTGGATATTTTTTCCTCTTTTATCACGGATGAGATCTCTGACTTCAATTCCAACGTTTACTATACCAATCCCGACTACCTCCGCTGCTCCTATCTGGAGGGCAGGATGCTTGCCTGAATATAGTTCTTGCACCGATTGCCAATAAGCAGTCGGCATACAAAAAAAGAAGCACGAAGGCCGAAACCTCCGTGCTTCTTTTTTGTATGGGCCAGCCAGGACTTGAACCCGGGACCAAGCGGTTATGAGCCGCCAGCTCTGACCAACTGAGCTACTAGCCCGCAGAGCGCCGCAGCGCCATTATTTAGTATAACAAATTCTGCGGCAAATGAAAAGCCCCTTTGCCCGCAAAAATCACCGGGTGCGGTGGGCGTCCAGCTTCTGGGCCATAAATTCGTCCAGCATCTCCTGCGGGAACAGCGGCTCCTTGTAGCCAAAGGCCTCCCGGATGAAGATCAGGGTGACCACGGTCTGGCGGCCGGGGTCCAGCCGCAGGGTGTACAGGGTGTCCAGCGGCTGCTGGGTGGGCTGGTGCAGGGTCAGGTGCAGCAAAAAGCCGCCGTCCCGCTCCCGGCGGCAGTCGTAGACGAACACGTCGGAGTCGTTGTGTTCGTCCAGCCGGTCGAAGCACTCGTCCAGTGCAAGGTCGGTGCGGAACTCGGACAGCCCGGCCGGGCCGTACTGACTGCGGCGGCCGTTTTCCCGCCGGGAGAGCAGAAACACGATCACGCCCAGCACGGCGGCCAGCAGGACGATGGAAACAACAGCGTTCATGGAAAACCTCCGGAATAGTTTTCCTTATTGTAACACAACCTGCGCGGTTTTGTGCTATAATATTTTTAATTCTTTGAAAAATTCAGCAGGCCCGCTGCACGCTGCACCGGGCGGGAGGAACGCAATGAAGCTCAAATTCACACGCAAGACCTGGTACTTCTTTCTGCTGGCCGCAGCGGCGGTTTCCATGCTGGGCGGCTTTGCCGTGCTGGGCGGCATGGACTTTTCAGCGCTGGAACTGGTGGCGTTCTGCCTGACCGGCATCGCGGCGCTGTTTCTGGCAGCACAAAAAGGTGCCCCGGCGGCCGAAAAGCGCAATTACACGCTGGTGTTCGTGCTGCTGATGCTCAGTAAGCTGGCAGCCGGCGGCTGGGCGGGCGACCTGTGCTCGGCACTGGTGTGGCCTGCCCTGCTGGGCATCGAGTACAGCCGCGGCAAGCCCATCCAGCGGCAGCTGCAGCTGGTGTGCGCGGCAGAGGTGCTGCGCACGGTGTTCTGGCTGCTCACCCGCTATGCGGGCATGGCCGGGCTTGCCTTCTGGACCAACCTGCTGTTCGTGCTGCTGGCCTGTGCCCGCGGCTGGGCGGCGCTGACCCTGTATAAATTGCAGGAGGAAGAGCTGTGACCCGGCGCAGCCGGAAAAAGACAGGACGCAAAAACCGCCGCATGGGGCGGCGCACCTTTCTGCTGGGGGCCGGGGCGGCTGTGTGTGCCGCGGCAGGGCTGGCCCTGCGCCGGGGCACTTCCCCTGCGGCCGCCGACAGCACCCCGGAGCCCTCGGCAGACCCCAACCCGGCGCTGCCGGCCGGGGAGTGGCGGGCGGTGTGGGTGAGCTATCTGGAATGGGCCGCCATGGACTTTTCCACGGAGGATGCCTTCCGCGCCGGAGTTGTGCAGCTGCTGGACAACTGTACCGGACTGGGGCTGAACACAGTGCTGGCCCAGGTGCGCCCCTTCGGGGATGCGTTGTACCGCAGCAGTCTGTTCCCATGGAGCCATCTATGCACCGGGGTGCAGGGCAAGGACCCCGGCTTTGACCCGCTGGACGTGCTGCTGCAGGAAGCTCACACCCGCGGCATCTCGGTGGAAGCGTGGGTCAACCCCTACCGCCTGCGCTCCTCGGCAGCCATGCCGCCGAACCTTGCGGACGGCAATCTGACCAACACCCACCCGGAGTGGGTGTGCACGGTGGACGGGGGCCTTTACCTGAACCCCGCCGAGCCTGCCGCCGCCGACTATGTGGTGCAGGGCGTGGCCGAGCTGGTGCAGAACTACGCGGTGGACGGCATCCACTTTGACGATTACTTCTACCCTACCACCGATGAGAGCATCGACGCGGCGCAGTTTGCGGCGTCCGGGGCGGGAAATCTTGCCGCGTGGCGGCGGGAAAATGTGACCGCGCTGGTGCGGGCCGTGCACGACACGGTGAAAGCGGCGGACCCTACCCTGCGGTTCGGCATCAGCCCCCAGGGCAACCCGGACAACGACGAAAACCAGCAGTACAGCGATGTGACCGGCTGGCTGGCGTCCGGCGGCGGGGATGCGGTGGTCGATTATCTGTGCCCGCAGGTGTACTGGGGGCAGGGCTTTGCCCTGCACAACGGCAGCACCCGCTTTGCCTTTGAAAATATCGTGCCCGCATGGCTCGCCTATCCCCGCGCGGCAGACGTGGCCCTGTATTTCGGGCTGGGAGCCTACCGTGTGGGAGTGGGCGACGGCGGCAGCAACGAAAACAGCCTGTCGGGCTGGAGCACCGGCCGTGCGCTGGCCGACCAGGTGGCCTTTCTGCGGGAGCAGGGAGCCGGGGGCTGGGCCCTGTACCGGTACGGTTCGCTGTTCGGGCCGGAGCAGACTTCCCTCGCCGCTGCCGAGTGTGGGGCACTGGCGGCCGCCGACGGCAAAGAAACTGCATGAAATCGGGCGGCAGCGCGCGCAAAAGCCGGGCGGCTCTCTTGTGCGGTGCTGCAAAATGCGGTATACTATACAGATGGACCCGGCTCTGCCGGAACCCGAAAAAACAGGAACATCAAACCCTTTGACAGGTTGAGGAAACGTTTATGAAAACGAAAAAACGCTTTTTGGCCGTTGTGCTGGCCGCCGCTCTGCTGGTGGCCGGTCTGACCGGCTGCAAGGACGCACTGCGCGGTGTGGCCCAGAAGATCTCCGGCAGCTCCGGCGAGGTGCAGGAAGAGGACACCACCCGCTGGGCGGACGCTACCGCAGACCCGCTGATCATTCAGGGCATTGCGGACGCTTCGGCAAAGTTTGACACTGCCATGGTGGACGGCACCCTGTACGCCGTGTTCAACGGCATCTGGAGCCGCCAGACCAACTATTTTGCGGCACCCACCGGCACGCTGACCGTCATGGCCTGCGGCACCGCCGAGGGCACCCAGAAGTTCAAGGTGGCGCTGTGGAAAAAGGTAGACGGCGGCGTGGAGTATGTGCCGGACAGCACCTACTACATCAAGACCGACGGCACCGACTACACCTGCACCATCTCCGGGCTGGACCCGGCGGCCATCTACCGCATGACCATCTCCTATGATTCCAGCCGTTACTACCTCTACGGTCTGCTCAAGGTGGAGGGCGTCGGCTGATGAATACACAACGCAAGAATTCGCTTTTGCTGCTGCTGTGCGCGTTTATCTGGGGCACGGCCTTCGTGGCCCAGAGCGCCGGTTCCGGCATGGGAGCCTGCAGCTTTCTGGCCGGGCGCAGCTGGCTGGCGGTGCTGGTGCTGCTGCCCACGGTCAAGGTGTTTGACCTGGTGCGTCAGCGCAGCACCGGCACCACTGGGGCACCGAAAACGCCGGAGGAGCGCCGCTGTCTGCGCCGGGCCAGCCTGGTGTGCGGCACGCTGCTGTTTGTGGCGTCGGCTGCTCAGCAGTTCGGCCTGACACTGAACCCCTCCACGGCCAAAGCAGGCTTCCTTACGGCGATGTATGTGGTGCTGGTGCCCATCTTCGGGCTGGCACTGGGCCGCCGCGGCAGCCCCCAGCTGTGGCTCAGCGTGGCCATTGCGGTGTGCGGGCTGTATCTGCTGTGCATGCAGAACGGCTTTGGCGGCGTGGAACGCAGCGACATGGTGCTGCTGCTGTGTGCTGTGCTGTTCAGTTTCCAGATCATGGCGGTGAACCATTATGGTCCGCAGGTGGATGGCGTGCGCCTGAGCCTGCGGCAGTTCTTTGTGGTGGCGGTGGAAAGCTCGGTGGCAGCGCTGCTGCTGGAGCACCCGGCCCCGGCGGAATTTGCCGTGAATGCGGTGCCCCTGCTGTACTGCGGCGTGATGTCCAGCGGCGTGGCCTACACACTGCAGATCTTGGGCCAGCGGGATATGAACCCTGCCGTGGGCAGCCTGATCATGTGCCTGGAAAGCGTGTTCAGCGCACTGGGCGGCTGGGTGCTGCTGCATCAGAGCCTTTCCCCGCGCGAAGGCGTGGGCTGTGTGCTGATCTTTGCCGCCGTGGTGCTGGCCCAGCTGCCGGTCCCGCAGCGGGCCCCGCAGCGGGCAGAGCGTGCGTCCTGACGTGGCCGCACAAAAACCGGAAGTCCAGCTGCGCAGCGCGGGCGGCATCCAGTACGAGCTGTACCGCAAAAAGATCAAACAGCTGCATCTGCGGGTACGGGACAACGGCACCGTGATGGTCAGCATCCCGCTGCGCACCAGCCTGGAACAGGCGGACGCCTTTGTGTGCAAGAACGCACAGTGGATCCGCGACACCCGGCAGAAAGTGATGGCAAAAGCGGCCCGCGACAATGCCGACCTGCCGGACAAGGAGACCGCACTGGCCTGTTTTACCGCCATGAGCGATCAGGTCTACCCGGCCTTTGCCGGGGTGCTGGGCGGCCAGAAACCCACCCTCAAGGTGCGCAGCATGACCACCCGCTGGGGCGTGTGCTGCCCCGGCAAAAAGCAGATCACCTTTGCGCTGCAGCTGTACAACATGCCGCCTGCGGCGCAGATCTATGTGGTGGTGCACGAATACTGCCACTTTTTGCAGGCCAACCACAGCCCGGCGTTCTGGGCCGAGGTGGCAAAGCTGCTGCCGGACTGGAAAGCCCGGCGGGAGCTGTTGAAGAAGTAGAAACAGGAGGCAGACTTCCCTTGGAAAACGAAAAAAAGTCCGGCGGCGATAAATACTCCAAGCTGGCCGGCAACACCCTCATCTTTGCCATTTCCAGCTTTTCGTCCAAACTGCTCACGCTGATCGTGCAGCCGTTCCTGACCTACGCCATGGCCGAGATCTCGGATCTGGGCCTGTCCAAGATCCTGAGCCAGTACGCGAACCTGCTCATCCCCTTTGTGTCCATGGGCATGTCCAATGCGATCATCCGCTTTGGCCTGGACAAGGGCAACAGCGAAAAGCAGGTGTTCACCAACGGCCTGCTCACCATTCTGGGCGGCTTTGGCATCCTGGTCCTGTGCTGGCCCATTGCACGGTTCCTGCCCGACATGGCCCAGTACGGCCTGCTCATTTACCTCTATGTGCTCATGAGCTGCCTGCGCACTCTGTGCACCCAGTTCGTGCGCAGCCGCCAGTGGAACAAGCTGGTGGCTGTGGACGGCGTGCTGTGCACCGTGGCCACCATGGCATTCTATGTGCTGTATCTGGTGGGCTTCAAGTGGGGTGCCAACGGCTACCTGCTGGCCATCATCAGCGGTGATCTGGTCAGCGTGCTGTTCCTCATGGTCACCGGCAAGCTGTGGAACTATGTGGAGCTCAAGGGCATCAACAAGGACCTGTGGAAGCAGATGCTCCACTTCTCGCTGCCCATGATCCCCGCGCAGATCAGCTTCTGGATCATCAACGCATCCGACCTGTTCTTTGTGCGTGAGATGTGCAACGGACTGGACGGCCGGGACGGCAACGCCTGGAGCGGCCTGCTGTCCACGGGCTACTTCCTGCCCACCATCCTCACCACGCTGGGCCTGATCTTCTATGACGCCTGGCAGCTCTCGGCTGTCACCGAAGAGGAGGGCCGGGCGCGGTTCTTTACCAAGATCTTCCGTACCTATTCCAGCGTGCTGTTCTGCTGTGCGGCGGGCATCATCTGGCTGTGCCGCCCGGTGATGCACATCATGAAGTCCAACTACTACTACGCCTGGCACTTTGTGCCTTTCCTGGTGCTGGCCTCCACCTGCAGCTGCTTCAACCAGTTCATGAACAGCGTGTATGTGGTGACCAAAAAGTCCAGCCGCAGCATGGTCACCATGATGGCCGGTGCCATCAGCAACTGCATCATGAACTACTTCTTCATCAAATGGTGGGGCCCCATCGGTGCCACATACGCTTCCTTCCTGGGGCTGGCGCTGGTGTTCACCCTGCGCTCCATCGACGCAAACCGCATGATCCATATGCATGTGCATCCGGGCCGGGTGCTGCTGAACGTGGGCCTGCTGGTGTTCGAGGCCTTTGTGCTGCTGGCCGAGACCCCGCTGTACGGCCTGTGGACCGGCCTGATCACCGCGGTGGTCATCCTGATCAACTTTGCAGGCGTGTGGGCTATGGCCCGTGTGCTGCTGCCCCGCCTGCTGGGCCGCCGCGGCAAGGCGCTGGTGGCCGCTGTGGACGGCTGGCTGAGAAAATAAAAACCGATAGAAACAACAATGCCCCCGGAGAACTCTCCGGGGGCATTGTTGTTGTGTGCGAGGAACAGCGAGCTTTTTACGGCTCACTGGGGGTTGGCTTTTAGTGCTTGCTCTTGGCAAACAGGCTGGTGAAGGCACCGGCCACGGTGAGCGCCATGCCGCTCAGGGCCATGGCCAGAGCCGCCGTCCAGTTGACGCCGGTCTTGGGCAGGGCGGCCACGGTATCGGGGGTGGCATCCTGCACGGGAGGATTGGCGGGGTTCTCCGGGTTCACGGGCGTCTCGGCATCCTCCGGAGTGGCGTCCTGCACGGGAGAATCGGTGGGGTTCTCCGGGCTGACGGGGGTATCCGGAGTTTCAGGCGTTTCGGGTGTAGTGGTTTCGGTGCGGCTGTCGGTGGTGATCTCTACTTCGTCCTTGCTGGCGGTGTAGGTGTATTCGTAGTCTGCAGTGCCATGACGGACGACAGTTTCTTCTTTGTGGGCGCTTTCGGCATCTACACTGGCATCCTGCGTGGAACGGTAGGTATAAGACAACGTTCCATCGCCCTGTTCGCCGGTGCGCTCGGTGGTCTGCTGCGCAGCTTCCTTCCAGGTCTCGTGGGTCGCAGTACCCAGGGCGGAGTAATTCACTCGCGAGCCGGAGACGGTGGTGGTATAGTTGTAGCGGCCGCTGACTTCGCTGCCGGTATCGGCTTTCTGTGCGGAATCGGTGATGGTCAGGTGGTTGTTGGTCAGCGTGGTGGCAGGCAGAATGCGGGACACGGTAATGGTCTTTTTGCCCTGTGCCACAAAGGTTCCGTCCTCCACCTGACGGAAACCGGTCAGTCCAAGGTCGTAGCCGCCGCAGTAGGCATCACGATTGAAATACTGGTTCGATAAGCCGTACATCGCCTGATTCCAATTGTGGGCATTGGTGCAGGTGTTGCTGTCGTAGGACAGGTAACCGTAGGAAATCAGCTCGCTCTTGTTCAGATAGATGCGGTAAGAAGCGTTTCTTTCCGTCTGCTGATGCTCATGTTCGGTCGTGTAGAAGGTCACGATGGAAGCATCGGCATAACCCTCCGCCTGAAGCTGCTTCAGAAGGGCTTCGGCCTGCTCCTTCGTAAGCTTAGAAGTGCCGTCCTCCAGCTTGTACTGGTTGTAGGCCACCGTACCGGACACCTTGTAATAGGTGCTGGCAGTGGGGTGGTTGTTGCGGACATTCCAGTTCAGCTTGTCGCCGTCACTGAAGCTGGTGCGGGCATATTCATAGCGATCCATGGGGATGTCGTAACCGATCTTATCCTGCAGGTTGACCACGCTGGTGCCCTGGCTGTCAATGAGCTTATCCAGATCGTCGCTGTATTCCAGTTTCTTGTCCACCAGAACACAGTCGGTCTGGCTGACGTTGCCGTCAGCGTCCTTCAGCAGGTCGGCCTTGGTCGTTGCGTTCAGCTCCAGATGCTGGATGTAGTTGCCATCATAGGACAGATACTCTTTCTTTTTGGTGGCGAAGATACCCGTGTCAGGCTTGCCGTACAGGTTTTTGTTGCTGTACTCCGGGTGCGAAACGTCCATGTCGCCCGTATAGCTCTTGCCGGCGGCATCGGCCTCTGCCTTTTCCTTTTCCAGCAGAGCCTTCAGCTCCTCGCGGGTCAAGCGGGTGAAGTCGGTGGTCTCGCCGACCTTATGGAGGATCTCAATGATCTCATCCTTCGAGGTCGAGATCGTTACCTGGTAGCCGCCCACATCCAGAATTTCGCCATCCTGCAGATCCTTTTGCATCTGCTGGATCTTTTCCAGCAGCTCTGCCTGATCGGCGTCGGTGGTGACCGTGCCTTCGGTGGTGAGAACGGTCTCGATCTTCAGCTGGCTGCCATAGCCCACCTGATACTGCTTGCCGTCCCTGGTAAAGGAGGCAACGCCGTCTTTCACGGTGATGGCAGCGGCATCCACGCCGTAGCGCTCGGCCAGCTTGGCCAGGGTCATGTCTTCATCCAGGTTGCCGGGCTCAACGGTGATGGTGTAGGTGGTCTTGACACCGTTTTCATCGGTCACGGTTTTGGTGTAGCTGTTGCTGCCGACCCGGATCAGATCGTCATAGGTGACATTGTTCTTCTTGTCCACGATGGTATAGGTCAGGCCGCCGCTCTCATCCTTGCCGGAAGAGATCGTCCACTGGTCATCCGCCTGCTCTTCGTTGCGGATCTCGCCCAGATCCCAGGCCTCCCAGGTCACTCTGGTGAAGGACTGGCTGTTGATATTGGTCTTTCCGTCAACAGGCGCATAAGAGGGCAGGTCCGAATCCGGAACCTTAACGCTTTCGTAAGACAGCTTAATGGTCTTGCCGTCGGTGGTCTGGTATTCAATGATGCGGCCGGTATCATCATACTTGATGGAACCGGCAACGGCGTTTTTCGGAGCGGTCTTGAAGTCCACGCCAAGGCCATAGAGGGGGCTGTCCTTGGTGATGGTGGTATAAGCACCGTTGGCATCTGTGGTGGCATTGCCGGAGACAAAAACACCGCTTTCGATCAGAGTGCTCTTGTGATCCGTCTTTCCGTCGGCATCCGCCACGATCTCTTCGGTTCCAACATGGATACCATCCATAAAATAGCCGGCGCCCTTATATCCTGCCCCTGAGACACTGCTCGGTTTGTCATTATAAACAAAATTGTAAGTAAAGGTATACTTCTTGCCATCCGAAGCAGTATAAACGTAGGTGCGATTCAGAACATCTTTGTTTGCACTGATGTTCTCCTTGGGAAAGGAAACATCCTCATCAGTGAGGGTCAGGGAAGCGGGATCCACCTTGGTGCCAGTGCAGGCTTCGATCGCGTCTGCCAGAGCCTTCTGCAAAGCAGCCTTCTTGGCGCGGAGCTCGGCATCCTCCAGCGTGCCGTTATCCTTGGACAGCTGATTGTCGGCATCGGTCATAGTGACAGAAATCTGGACCTTTTTCAGCAGCTGCGTGGCATCATTGTAGCTGATCTCGCAGGCTTCGCCGTTGACCACCTTGCAGACCTTGCCATCTTTGACAATGAACTCGCCGTTAGCGGAATTGCTGTTCAACAGACCGGCCAGCTCGTCGGCAGACAGATCCTTGACCTGTGCATCGGTGTACTCGTTCGTCTCGTGGTAAATGATCTCATAGGTCTTGCTGCCGTCCTTCACGGTGATAACCTTATCGCCAGCAGCATTGGTGCTCTCGGTCTTGTCCTGTTTCTGGAGCAGTTCGTCCAGATCCACAGAGAAGGTGTTGTTGTCCTTGTCCGTAAAGGTCAGCGTTTTGTCCGTTTTGTTGGGCAGCGTCACGTCATCTTGCTTCACGTCGGCGGTTCCAGAGTGCTCGCTCTTTTTAACGTCCACCTTCAGGGTAGTGTCCACCGTGCGGGTGGCCTTGTTGCCGGTCACGGTGATGTACACAGTTTGTTCGCCGGCAGAAGTACGGATGCTTTTGGTCAGGGTGTAGCTGCCATCGTCGTTCTCGGTTTTGGTGTAGTCAGCTTCCAGGAGCTTGGCAAGATCTTCGCCGGTCATCTCAAGGTCGGTGTCTTCCGTGTGTTTGGTCAGGGTGTAGGTCTGGCGGTCGCCGTCCTCTTTCATGCTGCCCACGGTATAGCCGTTGAGCGAGATGTCGCTGGCGGTGTCCCACTTCAGTTTTTCCTGATAATCCGCGCCCAACTCCTGCTTCAGGTCAACCTCTTTGCCATCGGTCACAAAAATCTCCTTGGTGTCTGCGGTAACTGTGCCGGTGGTTGTGTTGGTTGTAGTCTTATCAGCAGTGTGAGAAGTCTCGTAGCGGTTGGTCACAGAACCGTCCGGGTTGACAGTGCTGTCTACCAGCTTTTCAGAGTCCGGGCTGGTGGGTGTGATGGTAGTTTCCTGTTCGGTGCGCTCCTCCTTGGAGGCAGTGCCGATGATCTTGCCCTCGGCGTCCTTGACCGGTTCGGAGATGTCCGCATCGGGAGCTTCGATGCCCTTGCCTTCCTCGGTGGTCTCGCCTGCTTCAGGAGTTTTAGCAGAACCCTCGGAATCCTTGCCTTCTCCGGCAGTCTCGCCAGAAGCGGCTTCGGTGCTCTTATCCATCTCCTTCTGGACGATATCACCGGAGGATTCCTCCGATTTGACGGTGCCGTCCTCATTATAGGTGAACTCGCGGTCGGTGTACTCGACATCGGTCGTGATTTTCTTGTCCTCAGTCTCCCGGTCCTCCAGAATGCCCTCGGCGTTTTTGTGCTCCTGGTTTTCTACGGGAGCAGTGTTTGCACTTTCAGAAGCCTGTTGTGTAGGAGTTTCTGCTTCGGAACGTTCTTTGTTCTCTACAGGGACTGCGTTTTCAGGGGTCTCAGCGTTGGCGGCCAGAGGGGTGGCTGCCACACAGGCGGTCAGGGCCAGAGCCATTGCGGCTTTTTTGAATTTCTTGTTCGTCATAAGATTCGCTCCTTTCGTTCTGCACACAAAAGATACCATAAAACGTATCTATTCGTAGATAAATGTCCGCATTGATCTACAGCTATCATATAACATATAAAATGAAAAAAGTCAATAAAACTGTCGATAAAAAGCAAATTTCAGCGGGATGCTAAAAATAAAAAAGGAGAAATATGCAGTTTGTATGAGAGTGACTCCAACTGAGTTACACAACAGATACGGTTTTGAGATGCTTCTGAAACGCTATTGAAACGCTATTGAAACGCTATTGAAACGCAGTGAAGATCCAGCCTGCGGGCCCGGGATAGTCACTGCCTGCCGGGCCGTTTCCGGGCAACAACAAAGCCCCCGGAAAACTCTCCGGGGGCCTTGCTGTTGTGTGCGAGGAACAACGGGTTTTCAGGCCCGTTGGGGGTTGGCTTTTAGTGCTTGCTCTTGGCAAACAGGCTGGTGAAGGCACCGGCCACGGTGAGGGCCATGCCGCTCAGAGCCATGGCCAGAGCCGCCGTCCAGTTCACGCCGGTCTTGGGCAGGGCGGCCACGGTGCTGTCCGGGGTAGCATCCTGCACAGAAGGATTGGTGGGGTTCTCCGGGTTCGCGGGCGTCTCGGCTTCGTCCGGGGTGGCGTCCTGCACGGGAGTATCGGTGGAGCCTTCCGGGCTGACGGGGGTGTCTGGGCCCTCGGGATCGACCGGGGTGGGTTCCGGATCGGGGGTGGGCTCCGGATCCGGTTCCGGGGTGGGCTCCACGACTTCACGCAGGGCACCGTAGATGGTCACGGTGTAGTCGTCAGAGCTTTTGCCGGTGATGTTTTCGCCGGTCACCTTCACGTTGGAATCGGCATCGAAAGCATCCAGAATGTTCTGGTCGCGCCCGGCAGCGCCGTTGGCGTTGTTCTTGTGCTCGTAGCCCCACACGATGGTGTAGGTCTTGCCTTCATACTCGTACTCGGTGCCGTACACCATATCGTAGGCGTTGGGGGTACCGTCGGTGCGGTTCTCGTAGTTGCCCCAGATCAGCTTGGTGTTGCCGTTTTCGTCGGTGGTCTTGGTGAAGTTCAGGCTGTGGCCGTTCACCACCATATCCCGCAGGACGAACACGCCGTCGCTGGTCTTGTACGGGGTGTTGAACTTGTAACCGTCGGCCTGCAGGTCAGCCAGCAGCTTGCCGACGATCTCCGGGTCGTGGCTGCCGTCCACATCCAGCATGTATTCCAGCGCGGCAGCGGGCACCCACACGGACAGGTACTGCTTGCCCTTTTCCTTATTCAGGTCGGAGACGTACTCGTACTTGGTGCCGTTGTAGGCAAAGGCACCAAAGTCGGCGTGGTCGGCGTCCTTGGTCAGCAGGAAGTTGGTCAGCTTGTTGCCCTGTGCGTTTTCAGGCCAGAGGGTCTCAGCCGGAAAATATGCATCGGTCACGCTGTGGTTATAGTTGTAGGTCAGGGTGCCGCCGGTGACGACGAGCTTCTGACCGGGGAGGTACGGGTTCCTTACAATGGTGGGCGCTTCCACATGGGCGTTATTCTTGATAAGAATCTTGGAGTAGGGGCTGTTGGCGTAGATGCCGCTGTGGTTATAATCGCCCTTTACAAGGACGGTGCCGTCATCCACAGTCAGGGTGCAACGCATGCCCAGACGGATGCCGGAATACGAATTGTGCAGGTCCATGGACAGAACGCCGCCCTCGTCCACCAGGATCTTATGAGCTACATCGGTGGTATAGATGTTAAAGTTATCGTGAGAACCATCGGTCATCTTGTAGACGCTGCCATCCGTGATATGCAGAGTAGTGCCCCTGCGGTTGCAAAGCTGAATGGCCATGTCCCGCGTGATGGAATCGACCGTGCTGTTGCCCGAAATGAGTACATTCCGGTAACCGGCAAAGATGCCGTAGTTCGCCTGCAGGTTGAGCTTGCTGCCATTTTTGACGATCAGGCTGCCGTTTTTACCCGAATCCTCACAGTAAATGGCATATTTACCATCGTTCTCGTTGGCGTTCAGTTCTGCCGAAACGGCGGCAGTGGTATGATCAAACGTGACGGTCGTATCGCTGTTGTTGCCGGTCTCAATGCCGAGGCTCTTGCCCTCAATGGTGACGTCCGAATCCTTGAAGGTGATGTCACCGGCGGCTTCCAGCTTGGAGCCATCCTTAGCCGTACCGCTGCCTTCGTAGCGGATGCCGGCATCGCTGTTGGTGATGTTGAGGGTGCTGTTCTCGGTAGTCAGGCTGGTGTTGGCACCCTGATGGCCGTAAATGCCGGTCTGGGTGTTCTTGATGTTCAGCGTGCTCTTGGCCTTGACGATGATGTCGTTCCAGCTGGCAATGCCAATACCGCCGTTCTCGTGCGTTTTATCGTCTTCCCCTACATGCGAACCGTCGATGGTCAGGGAAGAACCACCGTCCAGCGTGAGATCACCGTGCTGGGTGACGCCACGGCCGCTCTGGGTGGAGCCGGAAACATGGGTGTCCTGGATGGTGACGTCCGCGCCGTCCGTGATGGTGACGCTGGAATCCTTCTCGTCAGAGCCGCTTGCGATCACCATACCGGTGGTGGTGTCCTTGATGGTCAGGCTGCCGCCGGTGGTCTCTTCGGTGGTGTCGGAAGTCTCTTCCTTGTCGCCCTTGATGGTCAGGTGGGCGTCCTTTTCGGCGCCCGAGAAGTCGGAAGCCACTTCGCCGCCCACGCGGATGCCTTCCACGTTGATGTTGCTATCCGTGAGCTTCTTGCCTTCTTTGGTGGCACTGTCGATGGCTGCAGAGCCGTCGATGACGTTGTCGCCCTTGAGGGTCAGGTCAACGTCCGAACCCTGCCGCACGTCCAGACCGGCGCTGTTCTTGTTGGTCTGCTTGATGGTGGTATCTTCCAGGGTCAGGTCCACCTTGGTGTCCTTATTTTCGTCGGTGTCGTCCAGATTCTTGCCAATGTCGATGCCGTTGCCGCCGGTGGTCAGGGTGGAATCCTTGACGGTCAGGTCAACGTTTGCGCCCTCGCCGACGGTCACGGCGGACTCGCCGGTCTTGCTGGTGTCAGCGTTCACGCCGTCGATCACGATATCCACGTCGCGGCCTTCGGAGCCGTCGGCGTTATCGGTCTTTTTGACGTCCTCTTGCACGGTGACGGTGTTCTCAGTGGGGGTATCCTTATCATCCTGCTTGATGATGATCTTGCCGTCGTCCTTTTTGTCCTCGTTGACGTAGGTGCGGTTCTCCTTTTTGTCCTCGCCCTGATAGCTGAACGCGCCGCGGTCGGCGTCCTGATCAATGGTGACATCACCGTCGGCCAGATCATAGCTCACGGCAGAAGCGCTGGCGCTGATGGTGCTCACGGCAATGGCGGTGGCCAGCGTGACAGCAACGACCTTTTTCTGTTTACGCAATCTCATGAGTAATACCTCCTCAAAAATGGGAACCTGATCTCCAGGCGGTTCCGACTCACACACAAAAAGATACCAGAAATTGGATCTATATGGGGATAAAACAGAGCAATAAACTCTGCTTATGATATACTATTTTATGGCTGCACTGTCAATAAGATTGCGAAAATACGCGGATAATTGGCAAAATGCAAAAAAATGCAGCAAGATTTTACGCAGAATGCAGAAAGAGAGAGGTACGCTATTGTTGCACTGTTGAAATGGTCTTGATACGCATTGGGATTTCTTGTTGCAGAACGCAGAAAAGCCGCTTCCCGGTGTGCCGGGCAGCGGCTTTGAAAAATGCAAAGAAGGTGCGGTGCAGTGTGGTCAGCGGAGCTGATCGTTCAGCCATGCGGCAATGTCGGCAAACACTTCCTGCCGGTTGGTCTCCACCAACAGTTCGTGCCGGGCGCCGGGGTACAGCTTGCAGCGGATGTTCTGCACGCCTGCGGCCTTCAGGCTCTGGATGGCGCGCAGCACGCCCTTGCCCCGGTCGCCCACCGGGTCGGCGGTACCAGCCAGGAACAGCAGGGGCAAGTCCTTGGGCATCCGGGCCAGAAAAGCCGGGTCGTGCAGGCGCAGGATGCCGCTGAACATGCTGTAGTAGGCGTTGAGCGTAAAGGTAAAGGTGCAGCGCTCGTCGGCCAGGTACTTGTCCACCTCGGCGGCGTCACGGTTGAGCCAGTCGTGGGTGGTGCGGCCCTCCAGCCCCTTGTTGTAGCCCATGAAGGACAGGTTGGCCACCAGCTTGCTGCGGTACTGCCAGCCGTGCACGGCCGCCAGCGCCCGGCAGGTGCTGCGGGCAAACTGCACCAGCGCTTTGGGCTGGTGGCCGGTGCCCATGATGATGGCACCGCTCAGCTCCTGCCCGTATTCGCACAGGTACTGCCGGGCATAGAACGAGCCCATGCTGTGCCCCAGCAGAAAGTACGGCACACCGGGGTAGCGCTCCTTGGTGCGCAGGGTCATGGCGTGCAGGTCGTCCAGCACGGCACGGTTGCCGTCCGGCTCGGCAAAGTAGCCGTAGTCGGCCTTGGTGCGGATGGACCCGCCGTGGCCCAGGTGGTCGTGGCCGACCACCACGATGCCCTGCCCGGCCAGATACTCCGCCAGCGGCTTGTACCGGTCGATGAACTCCACCATGCCGTGGGACAGCTGCAGCACGGCCCGCACTTCGCCCTCCGGCTCACAGCAGAACGCATGCAAGGTGCGCCCGGGCACGGTGGAAGGGACAGTAAAATCGGTCATGCGGCTCATGGACGCAGGCCTCCTTTTGGTTCTGGTTTACAGCGCGCCGATCTTGCGGCGGCAGGCGGGGCAGATGCAGTACCCGGCAAACTGGATGGCGTTGGCGTCCACGTCGCCGCAGAAGTCGCAGCTGCCGGCGGGGCGGTGCTTCTTGAGCACGATGGCGTCGCCATCCACAAAGATCTCCAGCTTGGTGTCCCCGTCCAGATGCAGGGTGGTGCGCAGCTCCTTGGGCAGGACGATGCGGCCAAGCGAGTCGATGCCGCGGACGATCCCGGTGCTTTTCATAGGTATCATTCTCCTTCAACGTTTTCTCCATACAGGCAGGCAGCTGGCACAACAGGAAAATTGTGCCAGCACCGTTTGAAACTAGTATACAAAAAAATACAGCCTTCGTCAATGATTGCGGGCGATTTCGACAAAATGTCCCGCCTTGTGTCCCAAAAACCGCAGCTTCGCACAAAACACGTTCCTCCGTTGACAAATCGCAGCAGAACAGGTAAACTAAGACGTAGCTATCCGCATTTTTTGCATGAGTATAAAAGGAGCGTTTTTCTATGCCGAGCAACAAAGTCCGCACCCGTTTTGCCCCCTCGCCCACTGGCTATATGCATGTGGGCAACCTGCGCACTGCGCTGTATACCTATTTAATGGCAAAGCACGAGGGTGGCACCTTCATCCTGCGCATTGAGGACACCGACCAGGGCCGCTATGTGGAAGGTGCTGTGGACGTGATCTACAACACTCTGCGCGAGACCGGCCTGCTGTGGGACGAGGGCCCGGACGTTGGCGGCCCTGTGGGCCCCTATGTGCAGAGCGAGCGCATGGGCATGTTCAAGCAGTATGCCGAGCAGCTGGTGGCCGAGGGCAAGGCTTACTACTGCTTCTGCACCGAGGAGCGTCTGGAAGCCCTGCACGCCGAGCAGCGCGCCAACGGCGAGATGACCCACTACGACGGCTGCTGCCGCGACCTGCCCAAGGAGGAAGTGGAAAAGCGTCTGGCCGCCGGAGAGCCCTATGTCATCCGGCAGAAGATCCCCCGCGAGGGCGTGACCGGCTTTGACGATGTGGTGTACGGCCACATCGAGGTGAACAACAGCGAGATGGACGACCAGATCCTCATCAAGACCGACGGCATGCCCACCTACAACTTTGCCAACGTGGTGGATGACCACCTGATGGGCATCACCCACGTCATCCGCGGCAGTGAGTATCTGTCCTCCACCCCCAAGTACAACCTGCTGTATCAGGCCTTTGGCTGGGAGATCCCCACCTACATCCACTGCCCGCCGGTGATGAAGGATGCCCAGAACAAGCTGTCCAAGCGCAATGGCGATGCCAGCTATCAGGACCTGGTGGCCAAGGGCTACCTGACCGAGGCTGTGCTGAACTATATCTGCCTGCTGGGCTGGAGCCCCAGGGGCGAGTATGCCGAGCAGGAGATCTTCTCCCTGCCGGAGCTGGTCAAGATCTGGTCCCCGGACGGCATCTCCAAGTCCCCCGCCATCTTTGACCCCCTCAAGCTGCGGGCCATCAACGCGGAGTACATCCGCCGCCTGAGCCCCGAGGAGTTCCAGAAGAAGGCCGAGCCCTGGATCGACAGCGCCGTGCACAGCCCCATCAACAAGCAGCTGCTGTGCGCAAACCTCCAGCCCCGGTGCGAGGTGCTGGGCGAGATCCCGGAGCAGCTGGATTTCTTTGACGCCATGCCCGACTACGATGTGAGCCTGTATGCCAACAAGAAGCAGAAGACCACCCCGGAGACCGCCAAAGAGGCACTGGAAGCCCTGCTGCCCGTGCTGAGCGACGAGGCACTGGACTTTGCGGACCGCGACAGCATGTTCAACGCCTGCAAGGCCAAGGCTGAGGAGCTGGGCAAGAAGAACGGCTGGCTGCTGTACCCGCTGGGCATCGCCCTGTCCGGCAAGCAGCGCACCCCCGGCGGCGGCACCGACCTTGCCTGCATGATGGGCCGCGAAAAGACCGTGGAGCGCGTCAAAGCGGCCATTGAAAAGCTGAACGGCTGATCTTTTCCATAAAAACACAAAGCTCTGCAGCGTTTTTGCACGCTGCAGGGCTTTTTTGCGTCTTTGGGCCGGTTTGGGGCGGTTCTGCGCCCTGCGGCAAAAACTGCCGCCGCTCCGCGCTACAGTATATGCACACAGTGCGGGGAACAGAACCAAAACGCCCCGCCGGAAAGCGGGGAATTCTGGATGACAGAGCGGACGAGTGTTTTGACGGTAAAAGCCCGGCGCAGCGGGGCTCCGGCGCTGGAAGCGCGGGCAGTATTGCGCCCGGCGGTGCGTCGGCTGGGAGCGGTGGCCCTGGGGTTTGCCGGGGGCTGGGCGGTGCTGTACGGAGCGCTGATGCCCTTTGGGCTGGGCCTTGTGCTGGGCCTTGCGGAGGACTGCTTTGCTCCCTGTGCGGCGGGGGCCGCGCTGGGGGTGCTGCTGCATGGCTTCGGGGCGCTGTCGCTGCGCAGCGTCTGTTTGTTGTGTGCGCTGGGGGCTGCGGTGGCTGTGCGGTGGGTCTGGCCGGGCAGATTCCTGCCCGCTGTGCTGGCGGGCTGCGGTACGTTGGCCGCCATGGGCCTGTGCTTTGCGCTGGGCACCGGCGGCGGGGCGGAGCTGGCGCTGTTCTGCACGGCAGACGCCCTGCTGGCAGGGCTGCTGGGGCTGGCGCTGCGGCGTTTCCCGCCCGAAAAACCAGGCTTTGGTCCCCTGCTCACCGGAGCCGCCGTGGCAGCGGCACTGGGAAACCTGCCGCTGGAACGGTTCTTCCCCGGGGTGGCGGTGTGCGCGGCGGTGGAGCTGGTGCTGTGCAGCCGGGGACAGCCGGGGGCCGCGTTGGCCTGCAGCGGGATGCTGGGCGCGGCCCTCTGCGCCGCGGACCCGGCCCTTGCCTGCGCGGCC
>ERZ836441.1026-NODE-1026-length-29891-cov-4.748190_pt1 | contig 29891 bp, 27 predicted proteins | sample MGYA00519686_ERZ836441 | MGnify/ENA primary metagenome ERZ836441 (study PRJEB31850, sample SAMEA3708800) | human gut metagenome | biome: human gut; feature: human-associated habitat; material: faeces | place: China | collected 2014 ... | reverse complement strand
TGCCTAGGCGTGTTCGGGACTTTCACCCATTAGAGCGCACCCATGGCGCGCAAACCAAAAAAACGAGACATTTTTCAATGCCTCGTTTCTTTAATCTCATAATATATATTACAGTAATCCACCAATTGATAAGAATAATGGTGCGAATACGAGAGATACTACTGTCATAAGTTTGATCAGGATGTTGATTGACGGTCCTGAAGTATCCTTGAACGGATCTCCTACTGTATCACCAACAACGGCTGCTTTGTGAGCCTCGCTTCCTTTTCCACCGTGATGTCCTGTCTCGATGTACTTCTTAGCGTTATCCCATGCTCCACCTGCGTTGGACATGAAGATTGCCATAAGAACTCCTGTTACAAGAGCTCCTGCAAGAAGTCCGCCAAGAGCCTCAACGCCAAGAACGATACCTACAACCAATGGAGCTGCTACTGCCATAACTCCTGGGAGAAGCATCTCGTGAAGAGCTGCTGTTGTAGAAATTCCTACACATGACTTGTAGTCCGGTTTCTCCTCACCTTTCATGATGCCCGGTTTCTCACGGAACTGACGTCTAACTTCCTCGATCATCTTGTAAGCTGCTTTAGATACTGACTCCATTGTAAATGCGGAGAACAGGAATGTAAGCATACCACCGATGAAGATACCGATGATTACTTTGTAATCAAGGATACTGATGGAATCAAGTTTAACTGCCTGTGCGTATGATACAAACAGTGCAAGTGCTGTAAGAGCTGCAGATCCGATAGCGAATCCTTTACCCATAGCTGCTGTTGTGTTACCAACAGAGTCAAGTTTGTCTGTGATATCACGAACTGACTCCTCAAGACCAGACATCTCTGCAATACCACCGGCATTGTCAGCGATTGGTCCATAAGCATCAACTGCAACAGTGATACCTGTTGTTGAAAGCATACCTACGGCTGCAAGAGCAATTCCGTAAAGTCCAAATGTCTGATATGAAATAAAGATAGCTACACAGATCAGAAGAAGCGGGATAGCTGTTGATTTCATACCAACTGCAAGTCCACTGATGATTGTTGTAGCTGCACCTGTCTCAGACTGCTCTCCGATTCCCTGAACCGGTTTGTAATCTGCAGATGTGTAGTACTCTGTAATATTACCAATGATAACGCCGACAATCAGACCAGCGATGACTGCGATTGCTGCGTTCATGTTTCCAAATAATGTCCAGCTAAGTGCCAGAGATACGATGATAACTAATGCTGCAGATACATAACTTCCTCTTGTAAGAGCTTTCTGCGGGTTAGAGTTCTCATCACCTTTTACAAAGAATGTAGCAATGATAGAAGCGATCAGTCCGCATCCGGAAATAGCCAGTGGGAATAATACTCCTTCTACAGCTGCCACAGCAACACCAAGTGTCAGAGCAGATACTAATGATCCAACATATGACTCGAACAGGTCAGCACCCATTCCTGCTACGTCACCTACGTTATCTCCAACGTTGTCAGCGATAACTGCCGGGTTACGCGGGTCATCCTCTGGAATACCAGCCTCAACTTTACCTACAAGGTCAGCTCCAACGTCAGCTGCCTTTGTATAGATTCCTCCACCTACACGTGCGAAAAGCGCGATAGATGAAGCACCAAGACTGAATCCAAATAATACGTCTGTGTTCTTAGTAAAAATGTAAACAAGGCTGACACCAAGTGCACCAAGTCCTGCTACACACATTCCCATAACTGCTCCGCCTGAGAATGCAATTGAAAGAGCTTTGTTCATTCCGTGCTCTTTTGCAGCGTTAGCTGTTCTAACGTTAGCTTTTGTAGCAACTGTCATTCCGCAGTATCCTGCGATTGTTGAGAACAGCGCTCCAACTACGAAACAAATAGCTTCAATCCAGTTTTGAATTCCTACTCCGATCAGTACGAAAAGTACTGCAACGAAGATAACAAGAATCTTGTACTCTGCGCCTAAGAATGCACGAGCACCTTCAGCGATTGCATCTGCAATCTCTTTCATTCTGTCAGTTCCAGCGTCCATTTTGCTTACTTTATTTGCAAGGTATGCAGCAAATAACAAAGCTACTACAGCCGCAACCGGAACCAGATACATGTAATTGTCCATTGTCCAATCCCTCCATAGAATTATATATCCTAGATAGTTTATCACAGAGTTCTTAATAATTCAAAGAAAAAATACAAATTTCTTATTTTTTTCTTACATTTTTCTTATATTCTTCTGTTGAAAGCGTTTACATTGGATAATCTATTGATACAAGCACCAGTCCATTCGGCGGTGCTGTTATTCCCTCGGAAGTATGTTCCTTCGCCTCCAGAATATCTCTGATTTTCTCTGGTTCATAGAATCCACGCCCCACACGGATCAACGTTCCGGCAATGATACGAACCATATTATATAGGAAGCCGTTTCCCGTTACACGAATAACGATTTCTTTTTCATTTTCTAAATTTGAATTTTCCTGTCCCCAATTCGAAGCCTGGAACTTATCCATCGGAATCTCTTTAATTGTTATTTCATGCACTGTACGCACAGTATCTTTCGCATTAGTCCGTACATTGCAGAAGCTTGCAAAATCATGCTCCCCTAAAATGTATTTCGCACCTTGTCTCATCTTTTCCACATCTAAATCGAAAGAAACGAAGGTGCTGTACCGGTTTTTCAGCGGATTTCTCACCTTCGCGTTATAAATGTGATATTCATATGTTTTGGATATCTCGTTCTGATATCTCGGATGCCAATCTATCTGCACTTCGTCAGATCTTACGATCACAATATCTTCCGGCATCTTCTGATTCAGTGCATATGCGAACCGGTCTCCCGGAATCCGGGATTCTGTATCAAAAACGGCTACATTTCCAAGTGCATGTACTCCGGAATCTGTCCGGCTTGCACCAATGATCCGGATATCTTCTCCAGTCAGTTTACTGATCTGTCTATTTAGGATTTCTTCTATTGTAATACCGTTCGGCTGGATCTGCCAGCCACAATAATTGGTACCGTCATAGGCAACTACTATCCGAATTCTTCTCACTCTTTAAAACCTCCTGTTAAAAAATCCAGATATGAAGCGGTACATATCTTCCAATCACGAATACTGCTGCCACATAAAGAATCACAATTACATAAGCCACACGGTCACGGCTCACATAACGAAGCGGTTTCATCTTCGTACGTCCTTCTCCTCCGTGGTAGCATCTTGCCTCCATCGCCATGGCAAGGTCATTTGCATGGCGGAACGCAGATACAAAAAGCGGTACAAGGATTGGAACCATAGCTTTTGCTCTTTGAAGCATATTTCCACTTTCAAAATCTGCACCTCTGGCAATCTGTGCCTTCATAATCTTGTCCGTCTCCTCCAGAAGAATCGGGATAAAGCGAAGTGCTATAGACATTGTCATAGCAATCTCGTGAACCGGAATATGAATTTTGTTCAACGGTCCAAGCAGCTTCTCAATAGCATCTGTCAGCTCATTCGGCGTCGTTGTAAATGTCATTAATGATGATCCAATAATCAGATAAATCAATCGGATCGCCATATACACCGCATTTACCAATCCTTCTTCTGTGATTGTAAAGATCCACCAGTGAACTAATGTGTCACCGCCTCTTGTCAGGAACAACTGAAATAATACCGTCAACATCAAAATCATGATAATCGGCTTCAGACCTTTCACAATATAACCAAACGGTACTTTTGACAAACGTACTACCATCACAAGAAATGCGGTCGCAATGATGTATCCTGGAATACTCCGAAACAGGAATAATGAAATCAAGAATAAAAGTGTGGATACAACCTTCACTCTTGGATCCAGTCTGTGCAATATACTTTTTGCCGGATAATATTGTCCTATTGTAATGTCTCGAATCATTTTTATATCTCCAATATCTATTTACAAGCCTTTTATCTTTTTTTGCTATTGTCTTCCTAATGCGTGCATAATCTCATCTGCTGCCTCTTCTACAGTTGTAGCAGTCACACCTACCGGGAATCCTTTCATCTTCAGATCATGCATAATGTATGTCACCTGCGGCGCTGCAAGTCCGACCTTCTCCAGTTCCTGATAATGTGCGAACACATTTTTCGGGGTATCATTATACATCACTTCACCACTGTTCATCACAATCAACCGATCCGCATATCTGGCGATATCCTCCATACTATGGGAAACCAGAATAACCGTCAGATCCGATTCCTTGTGCAGATATGCAATCTGATCCAGAATCTCGTCGCGCCCCTTCGGATCTAATCCCGCAGTCGGCTCGTCCAGTACAAGCACCTTCGGACGCATTGCCAGTACCCCGGCAATTGCAACTCTTCGCTTCTGCCCTCCTGAGAGTTCAAATGGTGATGATTTATAATATTTTTCTTTTAATCCTACAAGCTTCAATGCCTCCAGCGCCCGTGCCTCACACTCTTGCTGTGACAATCCCTGATTCTTCGGTCCAAAACACACATCCGTCAGCACATCTATTTCAAATAACTGATGCTCCGGATATTGAAACACAAGCCCCACCTGGCTTCTGAGTGCCCGCATATCGTACCCATCCTGGTAAATGTTCTCTCCATTATAATAGATGGCTCCGCTTGTTCCTTTGATCAGTCCATTCAGATGCTGGATCAGCGTAGACTTTCCGGAACCTGTATGTCCGATGATCCCCACAAATTCTCCATGTGGAATCTCCAGGCAAATGTCTTTTAACGCATGTTTTTCGTAGGCTGTGCCTTCACTGTATACATAATTCAAATGTTCTATTTTAATTGACATAATGCCTCCACCAGTTCTTCCTTCGTCAAAATTCCATCCGGAATGTCAAGTCCTCGTTTCTTAAGCTCGTCCGCAAGAATCGTCACCTGCGGAACATCTAATCTGTAGTGCTTCAATGTATCGACCTGAGAGAAGATTTCTTTCGGTGTTCCTTCCATCACTACATGCCCGTGATCCATAACATAAATCTTGTCTGCATCGACCACTTCTTCCATATAATGTGTGATCAGTATAACCGTAACTTTCTTCTGCTCTCTTAACTTCTGCACTGTTTTTAAAACTTCTTTTCTCCCCATCGGGTCCAGCATAGCTGTCGGCTCATCAAGAACGATGCATTTCGGCTCCATAGCGATGACCCCGGCAATTGCTACACGCTGCTTCTGTCCACCGGAAAGCTTATTTGGTGAATGATGCCGGTAAGAAATCATTCCAACAGATTTCAAACTGTCTTCTACACGTTTCCAGATTTCGTCGGTTGGTACGCCCAGATTCTCCGGGCCAAATCCAACATCTTCCTCCACGACCGTTCCGATAATCTGATTGTCTGGATTCTGAAAAACCATGCCCGCACTCTGTCTTACATTCCACAGCTCGTTCGGATCTTTCGTGTCACGTCCGTCTACCCACATCGTTCCATCAGTTGGCACAAGAAGCGCATTTATATGTTTTGCAAATGTGGACTTTCCTGAACCGTTATGACCAAGAATTGCAATAAACTGCCCTTCTTTCACATCGATATCCACCTCATCGATTGCCCGGGACTTGCCGATAATATTGCCATCTTCATCCCGTTTGTCATATTCAAATACCAGCTTGTCTGTCTGTATCATATCCATGGGCTTTTTGTGCCTCCTCTAATTTAACTGTTTACTTTTTATCTTAAACTCTCTCCGGAGCCGGGTATTCTACTCCCATTGTGTCTACCGTAACTTTTTTCATCTTCTGCTCTTCCAGTGGTCTGTCACTGTAATCGGTTGCTGTCTCAGCAATTTTATTTACAATATCCATTCCTTCTGTAATCTTACCAAATGCAGCGTAAGCTCCGTCCAGATGCGGGGAATTCTTGTGCATAATGAAGAACTGGGAACCTGCTGAATCCGGATGCATTGCTCTTGCCATAGAAAGAACACCCTCTGTGTGTCTTAAATCATTTGCAAAACCATTCTGTGAGAACTCACCTTTGATCGTGTATCCCGGACCGCCCATGCCTGTTCCATCCGGGCATCCGCCCTGGATCATGAATCCACGAATCACTCTGTGGAAGATGAGTCCGTCATAGAATCCGTTCTGAACCAGTGAAATAAAGTTGTTCACTGTGTTCGGAGCAATTTCCGGATATAATTCTGCTTTCATAATGTCACCGTTTTCCATTTCAAATGTTACGATTGGGTTTGCCATGTTGTATACCTCTTTCTTCTATATTTTTATTTTAATTTTTCTCGGATTGTTGGAAATTACCCGAAAAGCGAATCTAAATTTGCAGTCATTCTGTTCCCGGTAATTTTCGAAAATCCTGAGTAATATTGTAGCGTAGGTTAGGTGTATCGTCAATATTTCCTGGTACTGATATATATTCTATATCTGAAATCTGGATGGTCAAACACGTTGCCTAATTAATTGTAGTGTGGTGTAAGGCGTATGAGGCCTCCTTTTTCTTCGCAGCCGGTATTCCAGAAATCTTCCAGTTCAAATGTGTCGCTTTCACCATAAGTTGCTGTTTTGATATACATTTTCCCATCTTTTTCTTCGTACCCTGTGAGCAGGAACCAATGCCAGATATAGTCTTTGTAGGCTTCGTTCTGATGGCGCAAAAGCAGGTACGGTACAGGAATGTCCTGATCTAGTTGTTCTTTAATAAATATAGCTGCTTCCTGCCATGTATGATCACCACAGAATTCTTCCATCCCGATGTAAATATCCGTGTGTTTCGCTTCATTTACATCTTGAATATATTGTCCAAAGCCTTCCACGAACCAGCTAAGCTTCCGTACACCGCCAGCACGTGGTTTGAGGTAAGGTTTCATGATTTGGCTGAATGCCTTATAATCTTCTTTTGTAAGGCATTCTATATCGAATGGATAAAGCGGCTTCATCTTTTCATTCTGAAGTCCGAAATAAATGCAACTGTCGCATGCGGTCGCTGCAGCACAGCCACCCATATGCATAACCAGATTCGTGAACCAGTCCTGATTGCCTCCGTAGCACCCTTCTATTGTAAAATAATCCAGTTCTTTTTTCATATTCAGTCACTTCCTAACCAAATTTCTATATATTTTCACTTAATTTCAAAAGTGCAAATGCAAAAATTATTTCTTGTATATTATATCCAACTCTGTTACTTCCTACAAGAGCGAGTCTCACAATGTCATCCCTGCCAAAACGCGCAAGAGCGATTCCTTTAACTTCGGATTGACTTCATTTTTCCAGAATGCTATTATTTTCCTAAGATGCCTGGAAAATGATTACCAAACGAATCTTAGCAATACGGCTAAACTACACATTTTCCACCCGGAAATGAACGAACATGGGCAAGGCAAATAATAAGAAAGAAGGAATCACTATGAAATTAGGTTTTATCGGCACTGGAAATATGGCGTCTGCTATTATGGGCGGTATTATAAAGAATCAGATCATCCCTGCAAATGATATTATCGGAGCAGATGTCATGGAAGCTGGACGCGAGCGTGTAAAAGAGCAGTTCAAAATTCAGGTAACTGCTGACAACCATGAAGTTATCAATAGTTCTGATATTATCATTTTATCTGTAAAACCGCAGTTCTATGCAGAGGTAATTGCCGAAATCAAAGATGATGTTCGTGAAGATCAGATCATTATCACAATCGCACCAGGCAAAACTTTGGCGTGGTTAAAGGAACAGTTTGGTAAAAATGTAAAAATTGTCCGTACAATGCCAAATACTCCGGCGCTTGTGGGAGCAGGTATGACTGCCGCATGCCCGAATGAATATATGACAAAAGAAGAGATTGCTTATGTCCTCACACTTCTGGAGAGTTTCGGACGCGTTGAGATCATTCCAGAGCGCCTGATGGACACCGTCGTTTCTGTTAGCGGAAGCTCCCCGGCTTATGTATTTATGTTTATCGAAGCTATGGCTGATGCAGCCGTTTCCGGTGGTATGCCAAGAGCTCAGGCTTACCAGTTCGCTGCCCAGGCAGTTCTTGGAAGTGCGAAAATGGTTCTGGAAACCGGAAAGCATCCAGGTGAGTTAAAAGATATGGTATGTTCCCCGGCAGGAACAACTATTGAAGCTGTCCGTGTCCTGGAAGAAAAAGGCTTCCGCAGCTCCGTAATCGAAGCCATGAAAACTTGTGAAGAAATTTCCAAGAGCATGTAAAAAATTTTTTATTTTGCAAAAATGTCTTGATATTATCATAATTTTGCAATATAATTTAATCAAATTTTTATTGTATTATTAATTTTACCCAACCCAAATTTTAAGTGCGAACAGCACTTAAGCAAACATTGTGGTCGCCCGGTTCCTCAATTAACTTGGCAACAACAAAAAGGAGACGCTTCAGATTCTATTATAAATCTGAAGCGTCTCCTTTTTACACAGCTATATCAGATGTGAGATGACTCATCTATCCCAAAATTCTTATCTACCAGATAACTGTACTCGCGAAATGCTTCTTCCTGCTCAAATCCTTCGCGCAGAGATTCCCGCAATCCTTTGTAATACCAGCCAATCGTGTTCTTTTCTTTCATTCGGAAACGATTCCACAACTCTTCTCCCATGACCGGATAATCCCTGTCGATATCACGGATATTAGAAAGCTTGTCTGCCAGACCAATCATACGCACCTCATACGGTGCATATTTTAAATGCTCAATCGTATGACTCTTGCGCTCAAACCATGTTTTTGACTTGTCTTCGCTCTCCTGAGCCACCAGCGCTGCCACACGCTCAGAAAACTCCTGCGCCAGTACTTCCCGTGTAATTCCCTGGCAATCCTCGATTGTATCATGCAAAAGCGCTGCACTGATAATCTCCTCATCAAAAGTCAGTGTTGCGACAATCTCACCCACCTCCAATGGATGAACAATATACGGTCTTTTCGTCCCTTTTCGGAACTGCCCCTCGTGTGCCTTTGTAGCAAATGCAATCGCACGGGCGACCATCTGCCCTTTCTTTTCTAATTCGTTCAAAATTTTATCCCCATATTCGCTGCCAGTCAACTGTCTTATTGATAAGTCCTATATTACAAGCATGCTTATCAACTATTATTTAAATAATAGCATCTCGTTCTTCAAATATCAATAATTCCAGTATATAATAAATATAAATATGTATTTATAAGATGATGTTGTGGATTTTTACCTCAACTGTAATGCATAAAACATTTTTCCTGGAGGCCATTATGTCTGAATATACACAAAAATATGCATTTGTTACCGGCTCTTCCCGTGGCATCGGACGTGCGATTGCCCTTCGACTCGCGGCTGAAGGCTATCATATCTTTCTGAACTGCGCCCGCTCTTTTGACGCACTGGAAGAAACCAGACGAGAAATTGAAACGATCGGCACATGTACACTGGTGCCAGGTGACATTGGAAATCCTGATACTGTACGGAAAATCTTCCATACGATTGCCAAGACCTGTGACCATCTGGATGTACTAGTAAACAATGCCGGGATTTCCCACATCGGGCTTCTCATGGATATGACTGATGAAGACTGGGACAAGGTGCTTTCCAGTAACCTCTCCTCCGTCTTCTACTGCTGCCGCGCTGCCATTCCTCCTATGCTGTCACACGGAAGCGGAAGGATCATCAACATTTCCTCCATGTGGGGCGTAAACGGTGCATCCTGCGAAGCGGCTTACTCTGCTTCCAAAGCCGGTGTCGGAGGGCTCACCCAGGCACTTGCCAAAGAACTGGCAAGAAGCAAAATTCCAGTCAATGCTCTTGCATGTGGTGTCATCGATACCGAAATGAATAAACAATTAGACGAAGAAGAACGGGCTGAACTTGCGGAAGATATCCCTGCCGGACGCTTCGCCACCCCTGAAGAAGTTGCTGAAATGGTGTGGAAACTGATCTGCGCACCAGAATATCTCACCGGACAGATCATCACATTTGACGGGGGATACTTATAAAGAAAAAGATGCACGACTGCAGAATCTTATCCTGCAATCATGCATCTTTTTATTTATAAATTCTTATTTATGGTCTCTGACCCATTCCACCTTCCAGTGTCAGTGTCTCACCACTCATATATTTGAAGTCTGGAGATGCAAGCTGTACACACACTCTTCCGATCTCTTTCTCTGCGTCTGCATAGTGACCTGCCGGCGGCATCTTTACATTTGCCTTAAATGCATCCGGATAAGCCTGCTCGAATTTCTCAAGCTGTGCAGTCCATGCAAGTGGGCATACGATGTTGACATTGATTCCGTCCGGTCCCCACTCAGTTGCTGCAACTCTTGTAAGTCCACGGATTCCTTCTTTTGCTGCCGCATATGCACATTGACCATAATTACCGAAAAGTCCTGCACCGGAAGCAAAGTTGATAACGCTTCCTTTTGTCTCTTTCAAGTATGGATAGCATGCCTGCATATAATAAAATACTGCATACAATCCTGAATACATTGCCAGATCGAACTGTTCCTGCGTATGATCTGCCAGTGTAACTCCGGATGCTGAAGCCTGTGCATTGTTAATCAGCACATCGATTCGCCCAAATGTATCGATCGCCTGTTTCACAACATTGTCAACAACTGCTTTATTGTCTGCGCCTGCAGATACGTCTGCCTGTACCGGAAGTACTTTTATTCCGTACAGTCTCTCTAATTCTTCTTTTGCATCTGTCAGTTTCTGCACATTACGTCCTGTAATAACAAGATTTGCCCCCTCTTTTGCATATGCAGTTGCGATTCCATATCCGATAGATCCACATCTGCCATCACTTAATACCGCGCGTCCCGCTCCTGTGATGATCGCTGTCTTACCTGTTAAAAATCCCATATTTTCTTCTCCTTTCAGTAAGCCTTTTCTTGTATAACGTACCATATCACATTTTCACACTCAATTCAATGTTATTCTACTATTTTTCACAATTTTCTATAAATAATACAATTGATAGTTAAAAAACAAACTATTTTTATGAAATTGAGTTAATATTATATCTAATATAGATAATTTAACATTTCCTGCTATGTAACTAAAAAAGGTCCACCGGACCTTTTTGTCGTATGCTTGGCAACGAAAAAGGCGCCATACAGCCAATGTCATGAAGTTAACATTAGCCATACAGCGACCTTATACTTACATTTCTTATTACACTTCTATTCTTACATGTCTTTTTCTTCGTATTTTTTATATTCATCAAACTGCGCAAGAATTGTCTCGTCCGGTGCTTTTGTAACCATGCTGACGATTACGATAAAGAACAGGCTGATAACAAATCCGACTAACAAAGAATAAATACCTGTTGCATTTCCAATCGTCTGTCCATTTACAATTGGAAGATAATCCCAGATCAGCACAGTTGCTGCTCCGGACACCAATCCCGCCACTGCTCCCGGAAGATTCGTTCTGCGCCAGAAGAGGCTCATAACGACAAGCGGACCAAATGCTGCTCCAAGTCCTGCCCATGCATCAGATACCAGATCCATGATAGAACTGTTCGGATCCCATGCGATGAAAAATGCTACTACAGCTACGCCAAATGTTGTCATACGTGCTACATTTAATACCTTCTTATCAGAAGCTTCCGGATTCAGAATGTTCTGGTAAATGTCTTTAGATACGGAAGAAGAGCATACCAGAAGCTGTGAATCTGCAGTTGACATTACAGCTGCCAGGATCCCACAGATAAACAATCCTGCAATCAATGGAATCGGAATCTTTTCAATGAAAATCTTCTGGATCATCTCAATAAATACTGACTCTGCTGACGGTGCCCCCTCTGTTACTCCGAGAATCTCCGGATAGAGAAAAGCACGTCCGAGCAGTCCGATCGCAATCGTAAATCCAAGGGAAAGTACAACCCACACAATTGCAATTGCTGAAGATTTCTTCAGTTCTTTCTCGCTGCGGATTGCCATAAAACGAATCAGGATATGTGGCATACCACAATATCCAAGTCCCCATGCCATATTGGAAATAATCTCTACCGCTGTGATCGGATGATCTCCATTATATGTAAAGCTTAAGTAATTGTCCGGATTTACTCCTGTATTTGCAAGCATGTTATGAAAATCCCCGCTTACAAATCCCCATGTCAGCACCGGCACTGCAAGAATTGCAATCAACATCAATAATCCCTGGAAGAAATCTGTAGAACATACTGCAAGAAATCCTCCCATAAATGTGTAGATCAGAATAACTGCCGCACCCAGAAATAAAGCTATATGGTAATCCAATCCAAATACAGTGTTAAAAAGCTTACCTCCGCTTGCCAGCGCGGAAGCTGTATATACAAGAAAGAAAATGACGATAATAACTGAAGAAATACCAAGTAAAATCTTTTTTTCATCGTGATAACGGTTTCCGAAAAATTCTGGAAGCGTCATAGAATTTCCCGCTACAATTGTATATGCACGAAGTGGTCTTGCGATAATAAGCCAGTTAGCAATCGTTCCAAGTCCAAGTCCTACGGCGATCCATGCCTGCCCGGTTCCAAGTGCATATACAGAGCCCGGAAGTCCCATCAGCAACCAGCCGCTCATGTCAGATGCCTGTGCAGACATCGCAGCTACCGGAGCGGAAAGTCCTCGTCCTCCGAGGAAGAAATCGTCTGCCCCCTTCGTCTGTCTCATGCTCCAGATCCCAATTCCGATCATTCCCAAAAGATAGACGCCAAATGCAATTAATATAGATACTGTTGTTGTCATGTTCTCTCTCCTTTTCTATAATTAAAGAACGCTCTCATTTCCGAGAGCAATGTATTAATTATACTAAAAAATGAATATTTGTCAATATATGCTTTCTTACCCGTTAACGTTATTCATCTGTTTCATTCGTTATACATGAAACATTAGACCTTAGCGCTTTGTTTATTTTGTATAATCTTTTTCTCTGATTTTTATTTTTTTTGGTTAATCATAATATTGCACAGGTGCTATACTACAGTTGTAACAGATAGAACTCATAAAATTATTCAGACTTGGAGGAAAAGATAAATGAATACTTTAAAAGCTGAAAAAAGAACACTTGACGTAAAAGCAAAAAAATTAAGAAAAGAGGGCTATGTTACCGGTAACGTATTCGGCAAAGAGATGAAAGAGTCCATTCCAGTAAAAATGGATGCTGCCGCAGTTGACCGCCTGCTTAAGACGAGCAATAAAGGAAGCCAGATCATGTTGGATATTGACGGCGAATCCCACAATGTATTAATCAAAGAGGTTGATTATAACCCATTAAAGGGCAGAGTAGATGAGATGGATTTCCAGGCTCTTGTCAAAGGTGAAGTTGTACACTCTGTTGCAGAGATTGTTCTTGTAAACCATGACAAACTTGAATCCGGTGTATTGCAGCAACAGTTAGAGGAAGTTTCTTATAAAGCACTTCCGTCTGCACTTGTTGACAAAGTTGAGATTGATGTAGCAGAACTTCGTATCGGCGATACGATTAAAGTAAAAGATCTGTCACTTGCACAGGATAAAGATGTCCACTTGGTTACAGATCCTGAGGCAACTGTTGTTACTGTAACTGAATCACATATTGCAATTGCTGATGACGAAGACAGTGAAGCGACTGAGTAATTCCAGTATCGGATCATTTTCAAATTGAATATTTTGTATCTGAACAGATATCATAATTGAAATTTGTCAGACACTCATAAAAAATGAAGGCTCCTTAAGTGGGAGGCTTCATTTTTTATAAAGAGGACATAGCATTTTAAATAAACACTATGTCCTCAATTAACATTCTTATTCTATTATTCTTATTCCACTGTTACACTCTTTGCAAGGTTTCTCGGCTTATCTACGTCTAATCCCTTTGCCACGCTCACATAATATCCCATCAACTGTAATGGAATAACTGCAAGTGATGTTGCAAAATGTGGATCTGTCTTTGGAATATAAACAGTGAAATCTGCTGTATCCTCAATATTGTAATGACCAAATGTAGTCAATCCCATAAGGTACGCTCCACGGCTCTTACATTCTACCATATTGCTGACTGTCTTCTCATAGAGATCTGGCTGTGTCAACACTCCGATTACCAGTGTTCCATCTTCAATCAGAGAAATGGTTCCGTGTTTCAACTCTCCTGCTGCATATGCCTCAGAATGGATATAACTGATTTCTTTCATCTTCAGGCTGCCTTCCAGACTGATTGCATAATCAATTCCTCTTCCTACGAAAAATGCGTCTTTTGCATTAGCCTGCTTTGCTGCGAACCACTGGATTCTCTCTTTATCTGCAATAATCTTACTGATCTTATCCGGAATCGTCTGTAACTCTTCAATATATCCTGTATACTGTTCTTCCGTAATCTGTCCACGAACCTTTGCAAACTGAATTGCAAGTGCATAAGTTGCGATCAGCTGTGTGCTGTAAGCTTTTGTTGTAGCTACAGAAATTTCCGGTCCTGCCAGTGTATAGAATACGTTGTCTGCTTCTCTTGCGATAGAAGATCCGATCACATTTACAATACCAAGTGTCTTAATTCCCTTCTCCTTAGATTCGCGGAGTGCTGCAAGGCTGTCTGCCGTCTCTCCGGACTGGCTGATGATAATGACCAGACCTTTTGGATCTAAGATTGGATTACGATAACGGAATTCGCTTGCCAGTTCCACACGTACCGGAATTCTTGCCAGGTCTTCGATGACATACTGTGCTGCCATACCTACATGATAAGCAGATCCGCATGCTACGATATAAATCTGGCTGATCTCTTTCATCTCCTCTTCGGATAATCCTACTTCCGATAAATCAATCGCTCCATTTTTCAGGACAGAATTCAAAGTGTCAGAAACTGCTTTTGGCTGCTCATGGATCTCTTTCATCATGAAATGCTCAAATCCAGCCTTTTCAGCTGCTTCTGCATCCCACTCGACCGTCTTCAACTCTTTCTGAATCTCGTCTCCGTCCAGATTATAAAATGTAATCTCTCCTTTTCTTACGCGGGCCATCTCAAGATTTCCGATGTAATACACATTTCTTGTATATTTCAGAATAGCCGGAACATCAGATGCGATGTAAGAATTCTCACCATCTACACCAAGTATCATCGGGCTGTCTTTTCTTGCCACATAAATCTCTCCCGGATAATCCTTAAACATCATTGCCAGTGCATAAGAACCACGAATACGGATCAATGCATGATTGATTGCATCAACCGGTGTACCAAGATATTTCTTATAATAATAGTCAACTAATTTTACAGCAACTTCTGTATCTGTTGCTGAGTAAAAAGAATAACCTTTACGGATCAGCTTATCTTTCAATTCCTGATAGTTCTCTATAATACCATTGTGAACTGCTACAACATTGCCATCATCACTGACGTGCGGATGTGCATTTGTCTCAGATGGCTCTCCATGAGTCGCCCATCTTGTATGTCCGATACCACATGTTCCAGGTACGGATTCTCCGCCATTCGTCTTCTCAGCCAGAACTTTCAGACGACCTTTTGCCTTTATGACTTCTGTCTCTTTCTCCCCATCTCTTACTGCGATTCCTGCTGAATCATATCCTCGGTACTCCAGCTTAGAAAGACCATCCAACAGAATTGGTGCTGCCTGCATATCACCTGTAAATCCTACAATCCCACACATACTATAACTCCTTTCACTGTGTCTCTTGTATATGTACACTTCAAGACTCCCTTGTGAGCCCCGATACGAAATCCGGTATCTAAAAAAGCTTTTTTGCAACCGGATTCCTCTTATTTGTCATTATATAGTCAATTCTACAATCCGTGTAAGTATACCATAGAAGCTGCGCTGGCGCAAGAGATGAAGCTGATTCAAATCTATCTTTGTAATTGAGACTCAATTGTAATTGAATTTGCTTTACCAGAGTGTATATAATATGATGACTGTCGATGAGATCGAGACATTTTTATATTAACATCTCCTGCTCGATTTCCATCTTATTTTCCAATATACACTGTTTCAGTACTTCTAATTTACCGGCATTCAATGCTTCTAACTTTTTCTGCTTTTTGCTGCATAGCTTAATTCCTTTTTCCTTTTCCAACGCTGCCTTATAAGAGGGAACGTCCATCTTCCATGGAATCAGATTTGGAAAAATATTCTTTTCATTATACAAAAAAATCTGTATTCCACCGTAATCCATATCTCCCCAATGATAACACTGGATTTCTTCCGGTGCTGTCTTCATTAACATTTGCAAAAAGCGAACTTCCTTTGGCGAAAAGTAGCCATGACAAAAGATATATAAAACTTTTGGATCATATTCCATGCTTTCATAATTCGCTTTATTCTCAATCACAATGATTTTTTCAACACTATTTCGTAAGTTTGGTACGGCATGCTCTAATGTCTGTGCATTAAGTACCGTTCCATAATAATTCAAGGAAGTGTCAATTTTCTTCTCTATCGCTGTGCCATTTCGATCTGTCATGCAATACTCCACAGCACCTTTCCATTCTAATGTCTGGGAATAACTTAATATTCCATGTGCTGCCAGTATCTCATCATCTGACATGCCTTCTTCATATTGCGGAGAGTATTTCAAAGCTTCGATAACTGCACTTTGATAAATGCGTTCGAAAACTTTAGATGGCGTGATATCATTTTTCTTTTCAAATACTTTGGAGCTGAACACGCGCTTCCATTCCGGTTCTTTCAGATCAGCTAAAGCTTTCAGGCATTTAAGAAATTCTTCATCCTCCGCTTTGGATAACTCTTTCGTATTTCCTTTATTCAACTGTTCCAGCACATGATTACAATAAGCGAACAGACAGCTTCCGGATACATCCTCCTGCAGTTTACACACTCTTGTTATTGCCTGTAACTGGCGTTCTCTAGGATCAATGACCCCAATTAAGTCACATAATCCAGGAATTACTTCTACCCGATAATCAATCCTCGTAATATCTGTATTCATTTCTCTCCAGTCAAAATGCAGATATTCTTTTCCGCCTAATGCTGGAATTCTTTCTAAAACTTTTGCCTGTCTGACCAGTTCATCTCTGCCACCCACTATTTTCAAAAGATCCCCATCCACCTTTGGGTGCTTCATTCCTAAGAGATTCCCTATGCGATAGTCCTTTGTATTTGTCTTATCGATCAACCATTTTGCCAACGGCAGATTCTTTTCATTATATTCCATATTTTATTCTTCGCTTTTCATCATAACCTTACATTTCTTTTTATAACATGCGATTCCACAACTACTTGCTGAATGAGATTTATTTCATTTTGCATTTCTGGCTACCAATTTTATTGTACCATTTTATCAACCGCTTCTTCTATTTCTATTGTCCTTTCAATATACAAAAAGAGACCGAATTTTTTCAATTTCTGCCTCTTTTCTCTTGCTCTACTCTTATTTTATCCCTGCACTCAATCTCTAATCTCTCTTAAAGATATCTCGTGTGTATACTTTTTCTTTTACATCGTCCAGACTACTATCATATCTGTTGGCAACAATTGCCTGGCTTTGTTTCTTAAATTCTTCCAGATTATTGACTACTTTGCTTCCGAAGAATGTTGTACCATTTTCCAGTGTTGGCTCGTAGATAATTACCGTTGCTCCTTTTGCTTTGATACGCTTCATAACTCCCTGAATAGATGACTGACGGAAGTTATCGGAATTAGATTTCATTGTAAGACGGTAAACGCCTACGACTACTTCTTTTTCTTTACTTGCATCGTAATCATCATTAGCCTCATAAGCACCTGTCATCTCTAACACATGTTCTGCAATGTAATCTTTTCTTGTTCGGTTAGATTCTACGATTGCAGTCATCATGTTCTGTGGAACATCCTCATAATTTGCCAAAAGCTGCTTTGTATCTTTCGGCAGACAATAACCACCATAGCCAAAAGACGGGTTGTTATAATGACTTCCGATTCGTGGATCCAGACATACACCATCAATAATCTGCTTCGTATCCAGCCCTTTCATCTCTGCATAAGTATCCAGCTCATTAAAGTAAGATACACGCAGTGCCAGATATGTATTGGCAAATAACTTCACGGCCTCTGCCTCAGTAAATCCCATAATCAGAGTATCAATGTCTTCTTTTATTGCACCTTCCTGTAATAATCCGGCAAATGTATTCGCTGCTTTGACAAGTCTTGCATTCTCCACATCTGTTCCAACAATGATACGTGATGGATACAGATTATCATAGAGCGCCTTAGACTCTCTTAAGAACTCTGGGCTGAAAATGATATTATCGCAATGAAATTTTTCTCGAATGCTTGCCGTATAGCCTACCGGGATTGTAGATTTGATTACCATAATCGCATCCGGATTATGCTCAATAACTAATTTAATAACAGCTTCTACCGCTGATGTATCAAAGAAATTCTTTTTAGAATCGTAATTTGTCGGTGCTGCGATTACAACAAATTCTGCATCTTTATATGCTGATTTCGCATCTAATGTTGCTGTCAGATTTAAATCTTTCTCTGCCAGATATTTTTCAATATAATCATCTTGAATCGGTGACTTCTTCTGATTGATCAATTCCACCTTTTCCGGGATAATATCTACTGCCCATACCTCATTGTGCTGTGCCAATAATGTCGCAATTGATAATCCTACATATCCTGTTCCTGCTACTGCAATCTTCATGACTTTTATTTCTCCTTTTACATACCTTTTATATTTTTCTCAGGTAATATGTACCTATGCCTGGTTCTTCATAATCTCCTGCACCGCATCATAGCTGGCACGGTCTCCAATATCATGTCTTTTTCCACTCATCGTCCATGCATAGACATCTGTCTGATGGCTGATCCATGCTGCGAAACTTCCCGGTGCATCTGTACTGCAACCAGCTTTAATTGCCTCGTCGATCCGTGCCACATCTTCTTCTCGATAACAATAAAATGGCGGCACTGCCAAATTTCCCTTCGGCACCTCTGGTTTTTCTTCATAAGAAATGATTTTGTCATCTGCATCTTTTACAATAATTGCCGTCTTCTGCTGCCGTTTCAAATCATTTTCCTCATGACACATCACACACGGTGCCTGCTTTTTCTGGCTAAACTGAATGAACTCACGGAACGAGAAATCTAAAAGATTATCTCCTGCAATTACAAGATAACTTTCTCCACTTCTCCCTTTTACAGCCTCCAGTGCAACCTGGATATCCTTCACTGCCCCAAGTCTGTGCTCATTATCCGTAGAACCATCATCCACAAGAATTACCGGCTTTTTATAATTTAAAGTCTCTTTCCAACCTTCAAAATATCCAATAAATTTGTGATTACTTACAATCACATATCCCGTAATCTCTTCCTGCTCTTCCAAGTCATCTAAAAGCCAGTTCAAAATCGGCTTCTCATTCACCGGAAGCAGCGGCTTCGGAAAATTCTCTGTCAACGGGTACAATCTCGTAGCATACCCAGCTGCTAAAACAATTGCTATCATAATAATACTCAACCTCTTTTTAAGAAAATCTTAAGAGGGTCTGACCCCCTATTTATAAAATTCCGCATACCACTGTGCAAATTTTCTTAAGCCTTCTCGCAGGCTTGTCTGTGGTTTAAATCCAAAGTCTTCTTCTAATGCTGTGGTATCTGCGTATGTTACCGGCACATCTCCCGGCTGCATTGGTACTAATTTTTTGTGCGCGTCAAAATCATAATCTTCCGGAAGTACGCCTGCGCTGATCAGTTCCTGTTGTAAAATGTCTACGAATTCCAGTAAGTTTTCCGGATGACTGTTTCCGATATTGTAAACTGCATAAGGTGGAATCGGTAATCCATCCTCGCCATTTTTCTTCTCCGGAGCTGCCTGCATTACGCGCTTTACTCCCTCTACAATATCATCTACATATGTAAAATCGCGCTTGCAATTTCCATAGTTAAAAATCTGAATCGTATCTCCGGCGCGAAGTTTATTTGTAAATCCGAAATATGCCATATCTGGTCTTCCCGCCGGTCCGTAAACTGTAAAGAAACGAAGCCCTGTCGACGGAATATTATATAGCTTACTATATGCATGTGCCATCAACTCATTAGATTTCTTTGTAGCTGCATATAAAGAAACCGGGTTGTCTACTTTGTCTTCTGTCGCATATGGCACCTTTTTGTTGCTTCCATATACAGAGGAGGATGAAGCATAAACCAAATGCTCCACTCCATTAGCTCCGTCATCATAAGAATGACGGCAAGCCTCCAAAATGTTATAAAATCCGATCAGATTGGACTCAATATATACATCTGGATTTGTAATTGAGTAGCGTACCCCTGCCTGAGCTGCAAGATTTACAACAACTGCCGGCTTATCCTCTGCAAATATCTGATTGATCAACACTTTGTCTGCAATGGATCCTTTGATAAATTTCCAAGTAGAACCTTCCTGCTTTCCTACCAATTCTTCTATCTGGTTCAGACGATACTCTTTAATAGACACATCGTAGTATTCATTCATATTGTCGATTCCTACAATATGTACCGGATGTACCTCCCGCAAAAGCTCCATAACAAGATTCGATCCAATAAATCCAGCAGCACCGGTTACTAAAATCACTTTATTCTCTAATGACACATTTTTAACTTTCATGATATTACCTTTCCTATACATTATGTGCATTTTTTGTCACTGCTCCATTATAGTACATATATGATATTTTTTCTATATCCAACAAGTTTCTTTTCTCTTTTTCTTAACTGTTTGACAGATTCTGTCACATATAATAAGGCAGGTAATACAACTTCCTGCCTCGCTCAATATTCTAACCTTTGTTTCTTTAATTGCGTATATATCTATCTACTAAAGTCTCACTCCATCCGCACTCTCACATACATATGCAGAATATCTTCCTTCTAACTCTGGAAATGCTTTCAAATATTCTTCTGTGACTTTCGCTTTAATGTCTTCTACCTTTTCCGGATCAACAAGAGCCATACAACACCCTTTGAATCCTGCCCCTGAGAAACGTCCACCGTAAATGCCATCTGTATTCCGCATGATTTCATATAATTTTTTCAGTTCATCACAGCCACATTCATAACTGTATATAGAAGACTTTCCACTTTCAAATACAAGCTGTCCATAACCTTCCAAATCACCTTTTCGCCACAACTCAGCTCCTTTTTCTGCCCGTGCAAATTCGCTGTAGTAATGTTCCGCACGTCTGCGCCATAGCTCTGGCAAATGATCCTTATAAGCCTCGAATACTTCATATGGCACATCACGCAATCTTGTATCTGCAAATGTTCCATAATCCATGCCCGCATATCCCATCAACGCATACGCTGCCGCCTTACATTCATCCTGACGCAGGTTATATTTTGAATTCTTCAGCGAACGCTCCAGACCAGAAAAGAAAATCGCAATCTTATACGGCTTCATACTCTGACTGGTCGGGATCAACTCATAGCTGTCATCCTTCGTATCCAGATACAGAAGATGATTCTTTTTAGAAAGCACTTCACAGCTCTGATCCAGCTTACCGCAAGACACTCCTACATACTGATTCTCCGCTGCCTTTGCAGTTAATATAAGTTCCATCGGCTCCAGATGAATATCATTCACCTTACATAATGCTGACAAAAAGCAGATAATAACTGAGGCTGAGGAAGACAGTCCACCAATCGGAAGACTCCCTTCAATCACACCAGACACTCCTATCTTCAACCGATACTTTTCTCCTAACATCTTAGCTGCACCACGAAGATGATCCGCCCAATCTCCCTGCTTCTCCTCCGGCACTGCATTTACAAAAAACTGCGCACGCTTCGGAAAATTCAAAGACTGTAATTCAATGATACCATTCTGCTTCGGATGGTAAGCCATATGTATTCCTTTATCAATCGCAAGACCATTGATCTTACCGTACTGGTGATCGATATGCGCTCCTAATGGGCTTATTCGATAAGGGCAAAATGCCACATCAAACGGCTCCTGATGGTATAATGCCTCATATACTTCTACACATTTCATTTTCATAATTATCCTACCTTTAATTTATCAAATCTTTGCATGGTGTAAGCTCCACCATGTAATATGTACCTTAATCTAAATTTAATGGGGTCTGAAATTTAATGAGGTCTGCCCCCGCCAGTACCTTATTCTGCCTTTACCTCCGGATTCTGCAATGCTCTTTTTTTATAATCTTTATAGCTGCTCATTGCCATACCTCCGTTCATAATCTGCTTTATAATTTTACTCATGAATTTCCAACGGAAGTCCATCTGGATCATGGAAAAAGGTCATTTTCTTTCCAGTATAATTATCAAATCGTACTGGTTCTGTTTCAATTCCTTTCTCATTCAATTCTTTTACGGTATCGTCCACACTCTTCACTTTAAATGCCAGATGTCTTAATCCAAGCGCCTCCGGATAATTTACACGAGCCGGGGCATTCTTTATAATGAACAATTCTATTTCCTGCTGCCCACATGCCAGATCAATCTTATAATCGTCACGCTCTGCCCGATAATTTTCTCTGATTATCTGAAAGCCAAGCAGATCTACATAAAAATGTTTTGATTTTTCATAATCACTTCCTATGATTGCTATATGATGAATGGTATCGAACATCATTCCGTCCTCCGTTTTCTCTTCGCTAATATGAATTTCATAGATATTTTACCACAGCAAAAATGAAACGAAAACCATTCATTTCTTTTGTATAATTGCCGTATTTTCTTGTACATTTCTTACTTCTATAACACCAATACTTTGGTGGCAAATATTCCTCAAATCCTGCCGGAGGCATTCTTGAATACCATTATCATATTCTTCCGCTTCTACTTTTATCTTCATCAATAAATCCAAATCGTTTTTTACATATAATCTTAAAAATGCTTGGATAGGTCAACATTACGGACGAAGCCCTATGACAAGAGTCTTAAACTCCTGTTCTGTATCCACAAAATGATAAGGTGCATACTCTCCATATTCTTTATTTCTTATCCTTCATTAATTTCTTCAAAATCTTTTTCTGAAAGCTCACATAATTCAATCTCACGACCACTTAACTTGTACTTTAATAATTTACTGATACGATCATCACAAGTAATAAAGAAGAGCTGTTCCATAGTTGCTTTTGATGACATTTGATACTTAAGTAAATCCATAAACGCAAGCATATTCACATCATCCATGCAGGCCGTTAAATCATCGATAAAATAGACTTTCATCTTTTCACTATCATTTCTCGCATTGATGCCTGCGAAAAAGTAAGACAGCATAAACACACTAATTTGACCATTACTTAATATATTAACAATATTCTTTTCTTTATCATCAACTAGCGAGATTCCATTGTTCTTCTGAACGATATTAATTCCACCACTGGAATTAACTCTTGCTAATTTATTATAAAACTTACCAAGCGATGGTCCTATCTTTTCATACTCTTCTTTTGAAAGACTATCAATAACTTTTTCAATATCTTCTGCTCTCTTTTCCGCAATTTTCTTCAACTTATCAAGATCTTTTATCTCCACATTGAGATTCTGATTTTTCTTATTAGCAGAATCTAACTTCTGCTTCAAATTAGCTAAATCCTGATTTGTAAGAACGCTATCAATAGCATTCAATTTTGACACCAACATTTCATAAGAGAAATTCGAAATCTGATATGTTTCAGTAATTAAATTTTTCACTTTCGCATACGTTTGTTGTATTGTCTCATTTTCATACCCATAACCTAAAACTGCCAAAATCTGTTGATAAGTTTCTCTTAACGCCTGATCTTGAGATTCTTTTAAAAGTACACTATCTACAGAAGCTGATAATTCTTTTATTTTCTCTACAGTTAAATCTTCTATATTGATTGCTTTTCTGATTTTCTGTAACTTATTAACCTCAGCAAAGTATGGCTGTATTTCATCCTTCAGCTCCTTCAACTCCTTAATCTCTGTTTCCAGAACCTTTTTTTCTTTCTCCATTACTATTTTTGCACTACTAATAATCTTCTGATAAAGTTCTAGAATCTCAGTCTCTAACGAAGCTTTCTCGACTTCTTTTATTTTTACGACTTCTCCATTCTGTCTAATATATTCATCTGCTTCTTTAAGAATTAATTCCTTGTCCAAGGTGGCAAATATCTCTGAACCACAAACCGGACAATGAACATCGCCATTCTCTTTGAGTGCGTCATCTCTATATTCAATTAACACTTGTTTATTTGCAGAAAGAGAAGATAACAGATTCAACATCTTATTATTCTTGGAAAGCAACTCAATATCTGCTGAAAGATCTTTCACCTTTTTTTCTTTTTCTTTTATTGCACTCTTCTTCTCATCAAAATCAGACTGCGTAAACTCATTATTTTTTAAGGCAACAACATCTTCCCCTTCCCGAAAAATCATGTCCTTCGAAAGAGACAATCCATTTAATTTCTTTAGTTTCTTTTCACGAATCGTAATTGCATCTGTATTCTTCAAAAATCCAATTTTCATTGCACGTTGAATATCTTCACTCTTCGTTTCCCAATAAAAAATAATCTTTTTAATAATGGACTGTTGATTTTTTAAATCTTCATTTTTCACAAGCTCCGAAAGTCTTTCTTTCGCCACCTGATAACCGCAATTTACTACTTTTGTTCTCTGCTCTATTAATTCCTCCTTATTCAGTCCGACAATCTCTAATTTTTCATCTTGATAAAATCGAGTCTCAGGATATGACATCTGTTTTGCATCTTCACGTGCTTTTTCTAATTGTTCCTCATAGATTGCCAGCTCTTTCGATGATACCATCTGTTTTTTCTTATCTTCAATATAACGATTTACATCTTCAGCAAAAATTTTCAAATTCTCCGCAATTTGTTTCTGATCATCATAATTTGTAATAAACTCACTAAAGAAGTCTTTCAGATCTTTTCTTTTTCTACTTTGTATATCAAACGATTTTTGGACATCACAAAAATGAAAATTATAAAAACTATCTCCTACATATTCCTGAATAAATGCTTTTGCTTTTTCCTCATTTTCATCAATTGTAACCTTAGACAGCCCTGGATTTAATTCATCCTTGGTTTGTGTTCTACACAGAACAGTCTCATTCTCTTCATCAAATAACCACAGAACTACTCTAACCGTATCATCTACTCCAGCATCCCTATTCTTTAAAATCCCATCAGTATTCAATTTCCGATCAGTATCATTCGTACTTCTGCTATCGAATGCAACTTTTAATCTACCAATATCACCGGTCAAGCACCATTCAATCGCATCAATTGTAGTCGTCTTGCCTATTCCATTCGCAGCAGAAAGAAGCACAACCGATTTATCTTTAAAATCAATTGTTTTATCATGAAATCCTCTAAAATTCACCATTTTTATCTTGCGTATTATCATCTTTCCAACCACCCTTTAATCATCTCATACTCCTGTGTTCCAAACGACTTATCGTATTTTCCTTCATGTTCTCTTTTGTGTGCTTTTATACGTTTCTTTTCCATAATTAATAAAAGTTCTTCATCTTTCGGAAGCAACTCTTCTAACTGTCTCTTCCGTTCCTCATCGGGTGCAAATGTATCTGTTGAAATCATATGGAACGGTAATTCAATCCCTTCATCATCATCAATTACAATCTGATTCTTATCTTGCACATCACCTTTAATAATGATTTTTCTCGATACCATCAAATTTCCTTCTCTGTTCTTGTCTGGATCATCTCCTGAGTAAACAATCAACTGTATAATATTATACTTTAGTTTATGAATCACTTCTGATTCCCCATTAATAATCGTAAACACGCGAATGCGATCATCCCAACAATCGCACAGCGTATTAATTTCCGCCATGTCGCCATTTAGGAGAAAAAATAATTCATCTTTTTTATCACTGATAAAAATACTAATTAATTCTTCTGGCTTTTTATTCAAATCAAAAATATCCTCCAGATTAATTCCATATTCAGTTGCTGTGTTCTCAATGAGAATATCCGTATATCCGCTTTTTTTAAACTCGTCCTGCAAAATCATTATTACTTCTCCTCTTCAATACACTTCACAGAAAAAATACAATTTTGACAATCTTCCTGTCTATTCCATTCATCATCATCAATACCAATACACTTCATACACTCAATGTAAAAGCTCTCTTCCCCAAGATCTGCAACAGTAGGATTATCACTCACATCTGCCGTACTGTAATCATAATAATTTTTACCTTTTGTAAGATCATTATTTTGATAAAACCATTTTTCTGGTCTTGGTGATATTTCCACCATGCGAGCTATAATCTTTCTCTTCATACTTCTAAACTCTCCAGAAGCAGGAGGAAGAATCACGCATTTATTCACATAACTATCTTCTGGAAAATTCAAACAAACATATCCTACTACTGAAGAATCCATGTAATACCTTGGATTAAAAATTTCCAAACATTTTGAAATTTGAGCTTCATCATGCACTTTTTTCTGGCAAATATCCAACATAATTTTCCACAGATATCCTAAAAATTTGAGAAAAGCATAATGACACTCTACTATGCTCTTAAATCTTTCCTTTATAGATTTTTCTTTATAATCAGAAATTTGACTGAACTCTCGACAATTTAATGTATTTACTAACTGATACTGCCCCTCTACACTTTGTCCAATCTCACTTAACCAGCGCAACGTATTTTGATAGATCAAATTCAACATATGAAGTTGTAAATCAGAAAGATCATTATAATTTATAATCTCACCATATTTCCCACAAGCAACTCCTACCAAATAACTTGCAATTGTCTGTTCTTTCTCCGTTTCTGCAGATTCTTTCATATATTGATCAAATTCTTCTTTACTCATTCGCAACTGATCAAATTCTGGATTTTCCAAAACATAACGTTGCTGTACATATGTAATCGCAAGACCTAACAGTATAACTCGCCAATGTTCCTCTTCTCCGTTTTTCACTGGATTAGGATAAACGGCAGCCAGTTTTTCCATCAACACTTCTTTGTACTGATTGATATCCTCTTGATGGCTGACATCAAACTTCTCAACAAACGATTTCAAAGATATTTCTGAAGCCATTGTTGAAAATAGTTTTTTCTTCTGTGCCTCTTTCTTACTTTCTATATAAACATTCTTCCTTAGCCATTCATTCACCTCTTCTAATTTTGGATAATCCCTTGACTTCGGGAGCATGCTTCCAAGGCCAATATTCTCTTTCATCTTCTCAACCGTTAGATTCTCGATTGCAGTAGTTCTAGCCTTTCTATGAATATAAAGCCTGGGTACTGCTTTCAACTTACTTTGAAGCATTTGAGCGCGAAGATACTGATAATAAAGATCTGTTGTTATTTCCTTCATATCTGGAGATGTTTTCGGATAATATTTCACCTGAATAACTTCAAATGTTCCATCTTTATAAAATACATTTATATCCTCTAAATACTCTGTACAGACATATTCTGCTTCATTTTTAAGAAGGCACATAATCGTAATATAATCCTGAAATAAAAATCCTCTAATCTTGCTAGAAGCATCTCTAGCCTTATCTCCTTCATACATGATTGATAATTTTCCTATTTCTGTTTTCGATAATATACTCACAGATTGCTTTCTCCTCTCTTCCTTATATGTGGGCGTTTGCGAAACGCCACAGTAAACGGTTAATAGCGAGTACATTGAAAAATTGAGAATCGCCGTAATTGGCGGTTCCTGGCTACTGTTGTTTTCCAATCCCCTCCGGAAGGTTTTCAGACCATGGCAACAGATCTTCAAGGAAGGTTCGGTCTTCTTGATCCATATGTTTTGGAATCTCCTCCAGGAGATATACAAAATAATCATATGGCTTTAAGCTATTTGCCTTTGCAGTTTCAGCAATACTATAAATGATTGCTGAAGAATGGGCTCCATTGATTGTATCAATCATCTGCCAGTTTTTCTTGCCAATACAAAATCCTCGTATTGCTCGTTCGCTTGCATTATTATCAATAGGAACTTCTCCATCTCCGAGAAACACACATAAATACTTTTCTTGATTTAAGATATATGTATAAGCTTTACGAAGCTGTCCGCTTGCCGGAACAGTTGGTTCCATCTTTTTAAGGTACGCAAATAAGGCATCAACTAATGGTTTTATAACCAGTTGTCGCTGCGTAAGTCTTTCTTCCGAAGATAACTCATTAAGTTTACCTTCTTCGCGATAAATTGCCTGGATCTGTTTGATTACCAGAAAAGCATCCGATTTGTTTCGATGGGCTTTTGGAATGACGGTGAGTGCCTCGTCGAATTTCCTTCTGGCATGAACCCAACAGCCTGCAATCTGTAAATCCTCACATTCCTTTTCTATTGTGTGATAGACCTGATATCCATCCGTTACACAGATACCAGAGTAATTGCTGAGAAACTCTCGTGGATGTGAGCTGTTTCGTGTTTTATGATAATCATATAGGACGATTTGCTTATCGGTATATAAATGCCCTGAACGATAAACCCACATATAACTCTTGAATCCGGCTGAACGTCCATCATGATTCACCAACACAGGTGTTTCATCTGCTTGAATCACATGATAGTCGTAAAGCTTTTTATGAAGGTAGTCATACAACACAGCCAGGTAGCTTTCTCCTAATCGAATCATCCAGTTTGCCATGTTTTGACGTGTAATGGCAAGACCATAACGAGAGAATTCTTGTTCCAAGCGATAAAGCGGAACTGCATTTACATACTTTCCATTCATGATTGCCGCTGCAATAGTAGGCGATACCAAACTTCCATGTAATAATGCTTTTGGATGATCAGCTTTTATAATACGGTCATCTGTTTTACTTGCATAAACACCCACGTGGTGTTCATCGATTTCTACTTTTGCAGGAATAAACCGATAATGTTTGGAAATCGCATCTGGAAGTTGTTTCCACCCGTTTTCTCCAAACTCTGCCACTAATTCTTCGTCTGTCAGATAGTGATTGATTATATTTACTGGAAGATCTTTGATATCAGCTTCTTTTTTACCAACAGTCTTTGGCTTTCGAGCTGGTTTATTTTCCAGAGTATCTGGTTCCTCTGCATCTAAATCAGATATAGCTTCAGCTTCATTGAAGAAAACAATGGTTCCATCAACTTCCATGAAACAGATTTGTGAAGTATCCATCGTCTTCTCAGAAGATCTTCCAAATCTATTTTTGTTTGCAAGTGTAATCTGCTCGATCAATACTTCCATTTTTTTGTTTAGCTCCTGGACTTCGCCTGACAGTTTGTCATTCTGATCCTGAAGTTGCAAAAATAAATTTACGATGAAAGACTTATCCAATGTATTCAGTTGTTCTTCAGTGAATTTAAAAGCCATTGCGCTGAACCCCTTTTCTTTCTAGCAGTATTTTAGCAAAAATTAGGAGTTTTGGCGAATTCACTTGTTTATGTTATCCACAACCATTGCATCAAATGTATTTTTAACAGCAAGAATTGCTCTCATATGATTCCGGTTGTGAATAACTATTTTTTTTAATAATAAATATCCTTTTCATGTGTATAAAAAGAAAATATTTTTTCTACGAATTGCACAATACTACATGGTTTTAGGTGGATTCTTCAATTCTCTGATTGGGTGTTTTGCAACAATAGACAATCCCTGCATCAACATTTGAAACTGCTCTGGTGTAATCTCCATGGCTTCTCCCTTTGTACGCGGCCAGCTAAAACCGCCGATGTTCAATCTTTTATAAAGAAGCAAGAATCCATCACCTTCCCAAACGAGCCCTTTAATTCGATCGGTGCGTTTTCCACAGAACAAGAACAAAACATGCTTTTGAAAAGGATCCAAATCAAACTGAAACTTAATGGTAGATGCCAAACCGTCAATTCCACGCCGCAAGTCAGTATACCCTGTGGCAATAAAAATTTTTTCAAATCCGACAGCATCGTTAAGCATGGAGAAGACCTCCAACCTTATTTAGAAGTTCTTCTGTAGCTGTATTAGATATTTCAATTGAAACAGATTCTTTTCGTATAACAACATCCGGTTTAAAAGGACTGTCAGCTGAACTTACTTGATCAGTCATTTTGATTGTAAGCGCTTAAATTTTAGACATGGATACAAAAATCCCCGGCCACATTTCTGCAA
>ERZ836441.1010-NODE-1010-length-30151-cov-3.621777_pt1 | contig 30151 bp, 30 predicted proteins | sample MGYA00519686_ERZ836441 | MGnify/ENA primary metagenome ERZ836441 (study PRJEB31850, sample SAMEA3708800) | human gut metagenome | biome: human gut; feature: human-associated habitat; material: faeces | place: China | collected 2014 ... | reverse complement strand
ACGGAAGATCAAACGCTACCTGGAAGAACACGGGATCAAAACAGTAACAGGGAAGAGGGAATGGAGCACCTCCACCATCGATCGAATGTTGAGTAACGAGAAGTACATCGGGCAGGTGCTAATGCAGAAAAGCTATACGCCGGATTTCCTGACCGGAAAGCAAGTCAAAAACGATGGGCAGTTGGATATGTACCTGGTAGAGGATGCTCATGAGGCGATTATTGACCGGGAGACTTTTGATCGGGTACAGAAAATGAAAGGCCAAATGAAACATAAAGGTCAAATAGAACAAATACTTTGACAGAGTACCGATTCGGTAGGTCAGCAATGGTCGTATTTAATAATCTAAATTCTGTGCTGCGGAAATACCATCTGGTTCTTCTTGTCACGTGGGACTTTTCGAAGTTTGGTTGGATGAGGGTAGGAGTATTGAACAGTTTTTTTTAGACTGTCTAATACTCCTACCATCATTTTATAGGAGAAAGCCTTGTTATTTCAGGCTTTCTCTCTTCTCATGTGTGGCACGCCCATTTTATCGCAAAGATGAAAGTCACAAGCCTGATAGTTGAAAAACGAAAAATACCTGATTTTGAACCATTTGCCCAGATCAGCCTGTACGCTCTCTCCTTTGCTCATGGAGCAATTCGAACCCATCCGGTGTCTTGTGGTTGAGCGTGCTGTGAGGACATTTCGTGTTATAAAATTCTATATATGTATCAACACTTCCCATGAACTGGTGCTCGGAGTGATATTGGGTCCGATAAACCTCCTCCCGTTTCATGGAGGCAAAGAAGGACTTGGCCACAGCATTGTCATGAGGACGGCCAGACTTCGAGAAAGATGTTCATGCGAAGCAGTTTCCGGAATGTGTTGGATGTATATTGTGGGCCCTGGTCGCTGTGAAATATCAGCTGCTGGGGCTCGTTTCTGTTCCGATATGCCTGACGAAAGGTAGAGGTAACCAGATAGGTACTATTCTTTGGTGATACTCTGTGGGCTACTACTTTACGTGAAAAAAGGTCGAGGATTACGCAGATATAGAGATACTTGCCATTAACCTTAAAGCAAGTGATGTCGCTGACCAAAACGCGGTTCGGGTCATCCACTTTGAACTGACACTGTAAGATGTTTTGTTTTTTTGCCAGCCGCTCACTTTTCTGATAATCGCGTTCGGAGTGGATGGATACACTTTGTAATCCCATTTCTCTCATCAGTTCAGCCACATACTTGGGCGAAGTCCGAACGCCGCAATCTGCTAACACAGCAGCGATTTTGTTTGCGCCAAACCTTTGTTGGCTCTCATCGAAAGCTGCCTGGATATGCTCTTTCATCTCGGCCCTTCGTTTATCATAGGCCGTTACCTCTTTTCACCGAAAGATATGGTTGTAGAAGGTACCGCGGGATACACAAAGCGCCTCGCATAAGGCATGGACACTATACTGACCATGCAGTTTGGCAAGCTCTTGTAGCTTTTCTTGAAGCGGCGCTGAAACCGTGCAGTTGACCCTTTGAAGAATCTCAATCTTCTGCTCCAACTTTTGAAGTTTCTGTTTCGTTTTAATAAACGCCTGCTGGCTGACGGCATGACCGGAGTCTGTCATGGTCACAGTGTACGGCTTGATCCATGTATAGAACGTACTTCTGGCCACGCCGGAGTCGGCACAAATCTCGGCGACAGATTCACCGGCCCGGTAGCGGGCAACCAGAGTTTGCTTTTCCTCTATGCTGATGCGCATGGTTTGATTCCTCCTGGAAAATGGTGTAGAATATCATTGTAGAGAAGGAAATTCAATTTAGCTATGGTACGATTATAGTACGGGAAATGCGAGAGATGAGTTATTATTCTACAAAAAGGAAACTTGCGTACTTATAATGATGCGCTTTTTGGTGATTGGCATGATTTATGACAGGAGGATTGTCTGATATGAGTTATTGCATAGCTTGGAAAAAGAATGAGCAAGTCTTTATGTTGTCGGAATCCGCTATATCCTCCTTTGAAGATGATATACAAGCAGGCATCAGTACCTTTGGAGAGGTTCAGGGACTGTATGGGAAGTACTATGTGCAGGAAGGTTTGCTTAAAATCATAAAGATAAATGATGATTTTGTCTTGGGAGTTTCTGGAGATGTGCCAACGATAATAGAATTGTTGACACATGTTTACAGTCTCCGGGAGATGTTGACATTGGAAATCCTTCGGAATATCATCACAAATAATTATCAAGACAGAGGGATCAGTGCGATCGTGGTGGAAAAAGGTCGGCATCCTCAAATTTATTTGTTTGAGGAGAACCGTTTTTCCTGTACAGACAGATGCGAGATTGGAGCCGGAAGAAAAAATGCTTTTTTTTCTGCAGATATCAATCAAATAATCGATCAGGAGTATGCGGAAGGTGATGAACACGACTATTTGGCAAAGGTGATCGGTTGCGCACAATGCTACTCAATAAAAAACCGCTGCATACAGGAAGGCTACGGCGGAACATTTTATGGCGTCGTTATAGGCAGTAAGATAGAGTGGTTCCGTGATATGGGCTATTATATCTTCAAAAAGGACATCCAGGACGGATTTTTCACATCTGTTATTAACCGGCGGGACAGCGTGTTTTCCACATCAAATTTTTCGGACCACACGATATTTATGCTGAATTTCCTCATGGATAAGGAGGTTTGGGAGAATCCGTACTTCAAGCGCGCTGTCATGAAATCTCTGCATACAAAAAATCCATTTTACTTCTTTATATATTCCAGCTATTATCATGTGGCCTTTTATATCAGGATGAATAGCGAATCTCAAAACTTCTTTTTAAAAAGATGGATCAAACGAAACAACGATGATGTATACTGCGCATTCGCATTCAGACCTGAGTTGGAGGAAATGTGTGTGAAGTATGCGAACGAGACAAGCAAACTCCCCACACTGTTTGAACTTCCGTCTATCCGCGAGCCCTATATGCCGCATGAGCTGACCAAATCTTTTTGCGATATTCCGGACAGGCTGTCTTCTGATGTCCAAAAACACATGGACTTTGATTTTTCGTTATACAGCGTTCCGGGATATGATCTGAACTGTATTGTTCCCATCAAAAGAGCCATATCTGAATATCACAACTTGGTATTGGTAGATTTTCATTACTTCTACAGTGTGTGCAATGAGATATATGGCCGATATCACAAGCTGCACGATATAGATGTTAGTAAGATGGACCTGCGCCCCCTGGTGTCCTTGTTTTTAAACCAGATAGCAGAGAACGATTTCGATAAATATTTGCTCGTGTTTGTGAAAGAGGTCGGCAGAAGTGAATGCTTGGACGGTGTCGATTTATCGTGTCTCCTTACCACATATAAAAATATTGAATTTATTGAAGTGCCCAATTTTGAAACAGATCTCTGTGGGACGCTTTTCCTGCTGTTCAAAAACTATTACCTGAATGACCGCTTTTTTCACCTGGACAAATTTGTTATTGCCGCCGACAATATCAAGGTCAATGAACTCTTATCAGCCATAACTCCCGAATTTAACCTCGGCAATTCAAACCCGGATATTGTATTGATAAGAAATATGAATGGAATGACCGCAATGGATGGCCGTTTTCGTTATGCTGTGATTGACTATTGGATTGTTGCGGCGTTTGGAATACCATTTAAAAGCCTTGGAATATTAGATGCATTGCTCGAGAATGAATGTGGTGACGCGTTTTACTCTGATCAGTAAACATTTCTGTTGAAGACTATCCAAACAAGTAATATTACAAGGTTGAACATTTTGCTTCCTTTGGTCAGCACAGGACATATCGCTGCTCATTTACTCTGCCACGCTCCTTTCCAACAGCGATTCGCTCACTGGATTTGCGGTTGGTTTTGGGTGCAGACCTGAAAGTCTGTACCTCGAAAGTGTTTACGGTATCCATAAAAATAACCACACCGCTAGGTGTGGTTATTTTTATGGATACCGTAAGAAATTAAGCGGCTCGGGGCAAATGAATTGCCCCTCCGCCAAGGTTTTCGCCTTCAGCGAAAACGCTTGTACGGCGCACTCGCGCCGCCGGCCAGAAGGCCGATTGGGTACTCCTCAAGTAAAACCACAGACAACCTGAGAGGATTCGGTTTGTTACCCCTTGCCATCGGAGTATCCTTTGGGGTACTCCGATTTTTTATTGCCAATTTGTAAATTTTCTCATGTTGTTGCACAGGAATGTGCAACTTTTTTTGTTTGGGAACCTGTATGCAGAAGGACTTGTTCCTTACTACATACAGGAGGGCTATCTATGACCGAAGAAAATTACAACTACCGAACCAGTCAGAAACTGCTTCGCAACCAATTTCCCGGCAAAGGAAAGTTAAAAATCCCCATCATTCCTAAGTTCCAAGAAAGTCCCGGAGACTTCGATGATCTTTTGTTGATCGGTTTTGACAAAACCCATTTGGAGGACCAGAATCACCTAGACCGCATGGTACACTTCTTCCTATATGACTATCGCTTTGAGAGGGTCTGGAAGAACCCGGACAATGACATTGAAAAACTCTCCCGCTACCGCGCGGTGCTGTCGCCGGATTTCAGTATGTACCTGGAGATGGCGCCTGTTATGCAACTTTACAATGTATTTCGTAATCGCTGGTGCGGCGCTTACTGGGCATCCAAAGGGCTCCGGGTCATTCCGACTGTCAACTGGGGAGATGAATCCACGTTTGATTTCTGCTTTGAAGGGATTGAAAAAGGAAGCGTTGTTGCTGTCTCCACTTATATGGCCTCAGAGCATGACAACCGCTGCGACCAGAAAGAATGGTTCATGGCAGGATACAACGAGATGCTGCGGCGCATTGAGCCGGAAAAAATTATCTGTTATAATACACCGTTTCCCGAAATGCAGGGCAACATTATCCATGTGGATTACGAACGCAGTTCTTGGCGGTATATGAACTATGAACGAAGTTTCCATCGTGAAGATTTGGATGCCTTTAAAATTGGCGGCACATCCAGTAATAATCGTGATACAATAGAGCCGTACCTAATTGGAAAAGGCGGAGGAAGCGCCTACGGCGGAGAAATCAAACCGTCAAAACCAGAGGATGAGCGATTCTGGGGTGAGCCGGGCGAAACAAAATATACCTATACGGCAAAAGGAGAGCTTATTGAAACGCTGATTGGTCCTGACGGAAAAGCATATTTGGAAATTCACCATACAAACCATGGTTTCCCCAAGTATCATGAAGTTCCACACCAACATAGCATCATATGGGATCAGTCAGGCTTTCACTTCGGCAAAGAACAGACTACCAAGAGCTTTTTGTACGGGAGGAACACGAACATGGCAACATGGGTCGGCACAAACAGCCTTGAAGATAATAGGTTTAAAACAATCAGTGATTTCAAACAGTGTATGCGGCGCGGCGGCGAAGTCCAGTTCGAGTGGAATGGCGTGCTGTACTGTTGCTTTGGCTGTATTTCTCCTGCGGCAGATGCAGCGCCTAAAATGGTGATTTGTCAGGCTGGCTCTGTGGAAGTAAACACTCGTACTGAGAAATGGTGTGATACTGCCGACGAAATTCTGGAGTATATGGTTGGTGGTGATCGTCTGCGTGATGTAATCACGCAAGTGAAAGTGTGGGAGCGTACAATTTAAGATGAAGCCTTTTGCCGACTGCTTACAAACCATTGGTATTACTGGATTTTTCCAAGTCCTATAATTACACTCGGACCAAACTAAAGCTGCACCAGCCAGAGGCTGGTGCAGCTTTAGCTTGGGAGCAAAGACGGGGCGGGATCAACAGGACAGCGCACCGCAGTGCGCAAAAAACATTCGGGGGGAATGTTTTTTAGTCCGCGGGTAGATTTCCGCTACCTTCACCAAGTTGAAAGCTACATTTTAGTCTGTGGAAAAAGGCTGAGACGTAGCTTTTCTTTCATACAGATTTATTAATAAAAACCTCCATGTTATACTGCTCATGAGCACACGAGTAGAAAACATAGAGATTTTGTGATGTCTGGAAATGTCATTGAGATACCGCGAAGTAAAAAGCTCGTACCTATTTGGATTCATCAGCTTAAAGTAGCCGCTTATTGCTGGGTCAACATCAGCCATGAGGAACAGTAAACCCGTTTTTGATTTCATTTAAATACAATTTTCTGTTTGTACAGCCTATGGACAGAATTGTCCATTTACTTTTCGTTTTTATCCATGTATCTTAACATCAGAGAGAAAAAGGAGGCGCTCTATGTGAAAACTACTGGAGAAAAAATCAAGTCCCTTCGTATTGCTCTGGGGTTAAGTCAAGAACAGCTGAGTGAGACTATTGATGTTGCGCATAAGTCAATTTATCGTTACGAAACAGGAAAATCCTTGCCCGATACGACTACCCTGGTGAAATTAGCAACTTATTTTGATGTTTCGACAGACTATTTGCTTGGATTATCCGGTTTAAAAAATCAGAGCAAAGAAGAATACGGAAAGATTCGTCAATCTGGAAAGTATAACGAAATATATAAGCACTACCTTCAGAGCAGAGAGTTACATGATTTTAATAACAATGAGACATACTTTTGGATCTTTTCAACACGGCAGGATGGGGAGATTATATATGGCGGACAGACCGAGTGGTGTGGCTGGACAGACGAAAGTAAAACAGTTGAGATTCGAAAGCTGAGGCCAGTTATTCCCGAGATTGCATATAAATGGTGCTGTCAGCTTTATTCCAAACCAATGATTATATCCAGTGAATACGATGCAGCGGTCTTTCGCATTTTTGGAGGGCAGGCTATTATCAGTCAAGAAATCTGCGATACATATTTTCCGGAATTGGTAGAGTTTCAAGGTCCTAACCCTCAATATAATCTCGACACCCTGGAACCCCCTTTTTAAATTTGAAATTTCTGTCTCCGAAAAAATATCAACAATAAATATCGGTTTTAACCGTCCTCTGCAGTCCCACGTCCTTTGTTTTTCAAGGGATGTGGGATTTTTTTACTCTCTCAACGATTTGCTCCGGGCATCATAGGTGATGTTGAAGTCTTTACTAACGTTTCCTTTACCGCTGTGTGCAATGATTTTACACGTAAATTGCACACGGAAGTGCGCACGAAAAACCGGCTCAATCGTCCGGCATGAGGCTTTCAATATAGTTCTCTGTTTTCTGGTCGTACTCCGCTTCTTTCTCTTTGATGGTGTGTTGATACGTCGTTTTCAGCATATTGTTTGTGGCGTGTCCCATGCGCTTCATGGAGTATTTGTCCGGAACACCAACGGCCAGCATAGCGGAGGCATTGACGTGGCGGAGGTCGTGGAAACGGAAGTGTGGGACACCGCTTTTCTCGCAGATGTGGGAGAACCCGGAGTAGATGGATTTCCCGGTCATGTTGACAATGCGGTCTCCGCTGCGGGGCTGCCGGTCCAGCAGTTCCCGGATGTAGGCCGGGATATGGAGCGTTCTTGTCCCGCTGTATGTTTTTGTGCCTTTTTGGGTGGGGCCATCCTCTCCCAAGACGATTGCCCGACGGATTTTCAGAGTGTCGCCATCAATGTCCCGCCATTCTAGACCTAGTATCTCAGACTGCCGGAGGCCCAGCCAGACCGCCAGCATGATCGGCAGCTCGTACTTTGTGCCACTGCACCCTTTCAGTATGGCCCGTATCTCTGCCTCTGATGGGATTTGTATTTCCGCTTTGACTTTACTTGGCAGCGTGGTCCGCAGCGTCATGGAGGGCCTGTACTCTTTCAGGACGGCGCTCAACAGGCTGTGGGCGTTCGCCACCGTCTTTGGGGAGTGGTCTTTCGCCAGCTGATTCACCCACCGCTGAATCTTTTCCTGGGTGAGATCGTTCAATTGGACACCGATGATGTCCTCCATGCGCTTTTTCGTGCGCTTGTAACCCAGGACGGTAGACGGGGACAGGATAGAGGATTTGCTTTCGATGTAACGGTCTACAGCGGCGCCAACGGTCATTTTCCATGGGGATCTGTTTTCCTCCATGATCTTTGTTTTCAGACCAGCGGCCCAGTATTCTGCCTCCTCCTTTGTGGGGAAGGTGCGCCCTACTCGCTTCCCATCTACCAGCACCTGAATGCGCCAGTTTCCGGACGGGAGCTTCTTCGGCTCCGGCAGTCTCATAAATACACCTCCTAAGAGTACGCCGCCAGGGGAGACCTGACGGCGGTTTTTATTGGGTGAGAAAGGCTTCTGCTTTTTGCGTATAAACGCCAAAGCAGGCAGAAACGGCTTCATCGCTGTACTCAACAATCGGATTTTCGGTAGTGGCTGTCTCGATGTTTAGATTGACAATTGTGGGAGTTTCTCCGTCCCCCCAGTAACATTGCACACGCCCGTTCGCCATTTCGCCAGTGGAAAGATTCGCCGAGTATGAATAGTAACCGCCAAGACCCCAGGACTGCCAATCTTCAAACTCATAATCTTCGGCATACTTAACTTCAAAGATCCGGACCGTACTGTGTTGGGCTTCTACAAGGAGGTCGGGCATGATTTTAGCTGTGGGGAATCTTTTGCGAAGCGTGTCGATGATTTTATTATCCACAGCATCTTTGCCGCCTGCTTCGTATTCCTGGAGCAGTTTGCTGAACTGTGGACAAGCATAGGCACAGCGAATGATCCGACAGATCTTACCTTTTCCGTCGCTCAGGAAAGGTTTTTGACCGATATCTCAACAATGGCGGAAGCTCCGGTTTTAGCATGGTCTCTGAGGTAGAGAATCCCATTTTTTCATCTTTGTGTTTATCACCGATTTCTGCTGCCGATTATTAATCATTGCTTCCCATTTTGAGCAGCGATAAAATGATTCACCGCTCGGTTTTATCAATTGCTTTGTAAATGTACGCGGTAAAATTGTTTGCTCTAGCTGCAGCTCCGCGACTGATGGCCCTATTCCTTGATTCGGCCTAGCATCTCCTGAGCCGCTTTCTGCCGGTATATTTCGGAGCATATCAAGCAAACTAAGAATTACCACGAAAAAGGAGCGGTAGATATGTTTAAGCATGAAAAGCAGTTATTCCATCCGGTGGCCGTGGAGCGGCCGAATCCCCAGTATGCAGCATTGCTGCAGGAGCAACTGGGAGGCGGCAACGGTGAGCTGAAAGCGGCCATGCAGTATCTGTCCCAGAGCTTCCGCATCAAGGACCAGAAGATCAAGGACCTGTTTCTGGATATCGCAGCAGAGGAACTGGGACACATGGAAATGGTGGCCCAGACCATTAATCTGCTCAACGGCCACGATGTAGATGCAGATCAGGTCAAGGCGGGCGAGATCCAGAGCCATGTGATCTTGGGCCTGAACCCCGGCTTAATCAATGCCTCCGGCTATTCCTGGACCGGCGATTATGTGACCGTGACCGGCGATCTGTGTGCGGACCTGCTCAGCAACATCGCTTCTGAGCAGCGGGCCAAGGTGGTCTATGAATACCTGTACCGCCAGATCGACGACAAGAAGGTCCGTGAAACCATCGACTTCCTGCTCAACCGGGAGGAGGCTCACAACCAGATGTTCCGGGATGCCTTCAACGAAGTGCAGGACAGTGGCTCCAACCGGGATTTTGGTACGACCAAGGCGGCGAAAATGTATTTCTCCCTCTCCAATCCCGGCCCCAATACCTTTGCTGGAAACGAGGTCTCCGCACCTAAGTTCGATTGATAGAATAAGAGAAACGACCCTACCCAATCTGAACAAGTTTGTAGGACTTATCAGATTAGGTAGGGCTGTTTTATGTGCGAAATCCTTGCAGCACAAGCTTTTTTGAGGAAAGGTATTCGAAAGTAAAATGTGACATAAAAATGGGAACAGTTCAAATTCTGGCTGCAAGCAGTCTGATTTTCTAAGTCTGAACCTCTGTGTCTCACGGCCATCAGCTCCTTACGGAAATCCATCGGCCTTTTGCAAAGTCAAACAAAATCCGCGGTCACTGTGAAAAATGAATCCTGTCTCTGGCTTACGCAACTCATACGCCATTTTGAATGTAGCCATAATGAGCTGCGTGCTGTTTTTCGGGAAACTTTGTGGGCGATCACTTTACGGGAAAATAGCTCCAAGATCACGCAGATATAAAGATATCGATTCTCTATACTTAAAACAGGCCACATCACTGGCCCGGATTTGATTGCTTGTCTGCTGAAAATTGCTGACGGAGGGTATTTTCTTCTTCTCCGGTTCTCGCAGTTTCAAACTCTGGATACCCCCATCTCCCGCATCAGGTCAGCGCCCAATTTGGCGCCGACCTGATGCCCGCGCCGTGCGAGAATCATCCAAATCTTTTCAGCGCCAAGTACCTGCCGATATTCAGCAAAGACCTCACAGATCAGAAGGCGGTATTCCTCCCTGCGTTTCTCAAACTGGGCATTCGCTCGTTTGTTGCGAAGAATGTGATTGCAGAGTGTGCCGCGTGGTATCTCCAATGCTTCGCAGAGAGTATGGACATCATCTTGCCCACAGGCAATGCCCCTCTTTTTCCGGGTCCAACACCTGGAAGGGCCTCCGCGATTTTGATATTCATAACACAAGGCGTAAAGTGCTATTCCGCCGAGATACCGCCCCTTGACAGAATACTTGTACGTACGGTGCAGAACGCCGATTCCTGATGAAAGGCCCCTCACCCATTCTGCGCGTCGATCTGTTCTTTCAGCTCATTCAGATATACCCACCGCTCCGTCTTTTCTTCCAGAGCGGCCTCCAGCTCCGCCTGACGGGCCTGGAGCTCCTGGAGCTTCACATAGTCGCTGCCGCAGCTCTCCTGCTCCGTCTGGCAGGCGGTGATCTGAGCCTCCAGCTCCGCCAGGTCCGCGTCGATGGTCTCAAATTCCCGCTGCTCCTTGAAGGTAAATTTCAGTTTCCGTTCCCGGGGACGCTCTGCCGCGGGCTTGGGCTTTTCCGCCTTGGGAGAGAGGGCCTCTTCCGCCCGGCGCTTGGCCTGCCAGTCCGTCCAGTTGCCGGTGAACCGGTGGATCTCCCCGTCTCCCCGGACCTCGAAGATGGACTCCGCCAGCTTGTCCAGGAAGAACCGGTCATGGGATACCGCCAGAATGGGGCCGGGGAAACCCAGGAGATAATCCTCCAAAATGGAGAGGGTAGTCACGTCCAGGTCGTTGGTGGGCTCGTCCAACAGCAGCACGTTGGGGGCTTCCATCAGCACGGACAGCAGATACAGCCGCCGCCGCTCCCCACCGGAGAGCCGCCCGATGGGCACAGACTGAAGATCACCGGGGAAGAGGAACCGCTCCATCATCTGGTTGGCGGAGAAGGTGCCCTCATCGGTCCTGACCTCATCGGCGATGTCGTGGATAAAGTCGTAGACCCGCTGGTTCAGGTCCAGCTCCCGCCCCTCCTGGGAGAAGTGGCCGATCTTCACGGTGGCGCCCACCTCCACCGTGCCGCTGTCCGGTGCCAGTTCGCCTGCCATCAGGTGGAGCAGGGTGGACTTCCCGGCGCCGTTGCGGCCCACGATGCCGATGCGGTCACCGCGCAGCAGGTTGTAGGAGAAGCGGCTGACGATGGGACGGCCGTCAAAGGCCTTGGACACATCCCGCAGCTCGATGATCTTCTTCCCCAGGCGGCTGGAGGCCGCCGCCATCTGCACGGCCTCGTCCGTTTCCGGTGCCTCCTGGTTCAGCAGGGCCTCGTACCGCTGGATCCGCTCCTTGGACTTGGTGGTCCGGGCCTTGCAGCCCCGCATGATCCACTCCCGCTCCACCCGGAGGATGGACTGGCGCTTGCGCTCACTGGCCTCCGCCATCTCTGCCCGCTGCTCCCGCAGCTCCAGGTACTTGGAGTAGTTGGCCTCATAGTGGTACAGCTTCCCCCGGGAGAGCTCCGTGATGTGGTTCACCACCCGCTCCAGGAAGTACCGGTCATGGGTCACCATGACCAGGCCGCCCTTGAACCGGCGGAGCCAGTCCTCCAGCCAGGCTACCATCTCGCTGTCCAGGTGGTTGGTGGGCTCGTCCAGAATCAGCACGTCCGCCGGGTGGATCAGGGCCGCCGCCAGGGCCACCCGCTTCCGCTGGCCGCCGGAGAGCGTCCCCACCTTCTGGGCAAAGTCTGTGATCCCCAGCCGGTTCAGCATGGCCTTGGCCTCATACTCATTCAGCTCCCGGAACTCGGCGGGGAAGTGGAGGAAGACCTGCTCCAGCACCGTGGCGGATTCCTCCATTGCCGGGTTCTGAGGCAGCAGACTGACCTGGACGTTGGGGTTCCGGGAGATGGTGCCGCCGTCCGGCTCCGTGACGCCGGAGAGAACCTTCAAAAAGGTGGACTTGCCGGTGCCGTTGATGCCGATAACGCCCACCTTGTCCCCCTCGTTGAGATAGAAATTCACATCATCCAGCAGCTGGCGGCTGCCGAAGTTGATGGAGAGATGTTCTGCGGATAAGAGCATGGGAGTTCCTCCTGAAAAAAACTGCTCCTATTGTACCATGAAGGATGGCGTTTTACCAGAGCCAAAACCCTTGCAAACAGAGTGGCGTCAGAGTACAATAACAGAGAAATGAGGTTTTGCCATGCAGGAGTTCCGGCCTTTTGAGCCCTGTCGTTCCTTCTGTTCTGCCTGCACCGGGGGCGGGGGGCCTACCTGCTGGGCGGTGGATATGTGCTGTTCGACCTCCTCGCCATCGCGGCGGAGCTGCTTTTCTGGCATCGGCTGCTGGTGGCCATGTTCGACACGGCGGCCTGGTACTGGAGCGGTCTGTGGGGTGTGTTCGCCGCCTTGGACGCCGCCTGTCTGCCGCTTGGGATTTTTCTGCTGCGCCGAAGGAGAGGTGTCCGATGGAGACGATTTCATATACCCTGCCGCCGGAACAGGACGGCGCCACGGTCCGGCATATCCTGAAGGCTGCGCTCCATGTCTCCTCCCACGCCATATCCCGGCTGACCCGGACGGAGAACGGCATCCGGGTCAACGGCATCCATGCCCGTACAGTGGATATCCTTCACACCGGCGACGTGCTGGAGGTGGAGACCAGCGACCACCGTCCGCCCCGGGTGCGCCCCACGCCGGGGCCCTGGCCCCTGCCCATCGTCTGGGAGGATGGCCATCTGCTGGTGGTGAACAAGCCTGCCGGTATGACGGCCCACGCCTCCAATTTCCTGCCGGACACGCCCACCGTGGCCGGAGCCCTGGCCTGGCAGCGGGGCGCGGACTTCGTGTTCCACCCGGTGAACCGGCTGGACAAGGGCACCACCGGACTGATGGTGGTAGCCAAGAGCGGCTACATCCACGACCGGCTCCGGTACGCGCTCCACACGGAGAGGTTTTGCCGGGAGTACCGGGCGGTGTGCATCGGCTGTCCGGATCCGAAATCCGGCACCATCGACGCCCCCATCGGCCGGGACCCGAATTCTGTGGTGGGCCGGTGCGTCCGGCCTGACGGTGCCCGGGCCGTCACCCATTATGAGGTGCTGGGGAGGTCGAACGGCCTGTCCCTCCTGCGGCTGCGGCCGGAGACAGGGCGGACCCATCAGCTCCGGGTGCACATGGCCTCCATCGGCTGCCCCCTGGCAGGGGACTGGCTGTACGGGGAAGAGGACCCGGACCTGATCCCCCGGCCGGCCCTCCACGCCTACGCTCTGGATCTGGACCATCCGGTGACGGGAGAGCATCTGTCCCTGACGGCGCCCATCCATGGCCCGGCTGGCGCCGGAGCTTTTGACGGAAACAGAGTGCGCAAGTGAAGAAATTTGACCATAAAATGGAAGGGGATATCTTATGTTAACTTGGAACGTCACCTATCACTGCAAGTCCGGCCAACGGGAGGCCTTTTATCAGGCCCTCTGTGATTTGGGCATCCGGGCCAACTCCCTGAAAGAGGAGGGGAACCTGAAGTACGACTACTTCCTGGCGGCGGAGGCACCGGACGACCTGCTGCTGGTGGAGAGCTGGACCACGCTGGAGCTCCAGCAGGCCCACTGCCAGACGGAGATCTTCGGCCGTCTTCAGGAGCTGAAAGCCCAGTACTGCGACAGCGTCCAAATCGACAAGTTCAACGATTAAACGGCCTGGGAGCGGATGAAGAGTTTGAAAAAGCACGTCTTTGATCTTCTCTGGGCCTGCGGTGGACTACTTTGGCTCTATCTGGCGGTAAAAGATGTCATTTATACCATTACTGCCGATTCCCGGACTGGTTGGCCGCTGGAGTTTGCACTCGCCGTTAACGGAGCAATTTGGCTCGGAATTTTGGCAGCTATGATTCTCCTGTACCGAGTCATCCGGAAGAGTATCTGGAAGTAATTGAAAAATTATTACACCGGGCGGCCCGCTTTCGGGCCGCCCGGTGTCTGTTTTAGCTTATTTCAGGTGCGTCCAGCAGCTCCTGTAGCTCCAGGAAAAACCGGGACAGATGGAATCCGTCCGCCACGGCGTGGTGGATATTCAGGGAGACGGGCAGGACCGTCCGGTCTCCCTCCCGTTCATATTTTCCCCAGGTGACCACCGGGGCCAGATAGGTGCCGCTGTCGAAGATGTGCATGTCGAAGCTGCGGTACCGGACCCAGGGCAGGCACGACACATCAAAGGTGTTGGGCGGCACGTCCGTCAGGTCGAAGTGGTCCAGGGCGGCGTACCGTGTCCGATCCTCCAGAAAGCGGCGGTGGAAGGTCTCCAGGTCCGAAGAGAAGGGCGTCACCAGCTTCGCAAAGGTCTCCCTGTCCGGGTGGAAGTGGGCGTAGTAGGGCTCGATCCGGTCCCAGAGGACCAGCCGCCCCTGATCGTCCCAGCCGTACCGGAACTCCGCGTGGGCGTTGAGCACGTTGGACACCGCCCAGATCATGGCGGGGTAGAAGCGGAAGCCACTGGCCGAAAGCCGCTTCAGGAATCGGGAGATCTCCAGATCCACCGTCAGGCTCATGACACAGCGCAGGTCGTCGATAAAATGACGGAATACAGGGCCTCGCTCCCAGGTATCCAGTTCCACCACAGTGTGGGACGGGCAGAAATTGTCGTTCATATAAGCCTCCTAAAATAATTGGTTGATTTTAGGAGGCGGTGTCAAGTCCGCGCTTCACAGAGTACCCTCCTCTCCGAGATTCTGCCTTCATTTTATCCGGCCCGGGGGAGAAAGTCAACGGCGGCACCCCCTTGACAATTCCGGCTGGCCGCCCTATTCTGAAAAGACAACATTCGACAGGAGGGACTGCCATGGAGACAGGCCTTTGGAAGCAATTTGACCGGATCGTGGTATTCGACACGGAGACCACCGGCATCGAGTTCGGGCGGGACGAGATCATCGAGCTGGGGGCCGCCGCCTTTTCCGCGGAGGGAGAGACGGACTGCATGGACCTGCTGCTCCGCCTCTCCCCGGGGCGGACGCTGCCGCCCTTTATCACCCAGCTCACTGGCATCACGGAAGAGCAGTTGGAACAGGAGGGCGTGGAGAAGGCCGACGCCTGTGAGGCGTTCTGCAACCTGTTGGGCGGGGGAGAGCGGACGCTGCTGGCGGCCTACAACGCCCAGTTCGATCTGAACTTCCTCTATCATTTCCTGCGGCCCTTCGGGCGGGCGGATGTCCTGCGGGCACCCCGGTTTCTGGATGTCCTCACGGTGTACCGGGACCGGCGGGATTACCCTCACAAGCTCAACGATGCCATCACAGCCTACGGATTGGAGGATCAGGCGGTGAACAGCCACCGGGCGGTGGATGACGCCCGGGCCGCAGCGGTGCTGCTGGAGGCCATGGCGGCGGAGCGGGACGATTTGGACCGGTATGTGGATCTATTCGGCTACTCCCCCAAGTACGGTGTCTCCGGACGGCGGATCGCTTCGGTGGAGTACCGGCCTCAGCCCTATCAGCGGGTCCGACCTCTGTATGAAGTGACGGAAACACTGTGAAATATTTGTGAATTTTCGCAATTCCCTCTTGCAATATGACAACTTGTCAGCTATGATAAGCGACAGGTTGTCATGTTTCTTTTTTCCATTCGCCGGAAACCCCTTGACCTTCCCCCGGGAGGAAGGTATAAAATCAGGGGCGGCGCTGAAGAAAACGGACCTTCTATTTCGTATAAGAGAGGATGAAACAGCGTGCCGAGCAGCACTTTTTTGAATCTGCCGGCGGAAAAGCAGGAGAAGTTGTTGGAGGCGGCCACCCGGGAGTTTTCCCACCGGCCTTTCAACGAGGCGTCCATCAACCAGATCATCAAGGAGGCAGGCATCCCCCGGGGCAGCTTTTACATGTACTTTCAGGATAAGGAGGACCTGTTCCGCTATCTGCTGAAGGGATATGTGGATCAGTTGTTCATGCTGCTGGAGGAGTTTCTGCTCCGAAACGGCGGCGACATTTTTCAGGCGCTGTTGGATCTGTACGATTACGTGCAGGCAAAAATCGACAATCAGCACCTGGGAGAGATCGGCGCCATGACCGGAATCATCCGCTGCAACAGCGGGATGCAGAAGAATGGGCTGCTGGAAATGCTGGATGCGGAAACGCTTCTCCAGCGCCTGGGCGGCGCGGTGAATCCGGACCTGCTGGACCTGCGGCAGGACCGGGACTTGGGCGACATCCTGGGCACACTGCTGGTTGTGGCGGCTCCCATGATTTACACCGGCCTGCAGGCCGGTGGCGATCCCGGGACCCGGGATCGCCTGGAAAACATTCTGAACATCTTCAAGCGCGGTATGGGGAAGCGCCCCACCGCGGAAATCGAGAACAAGGAGATTACATAACATGGAAACTGAATGGATGAACGAGACCTCCGCCGAGGCGCCCAGCGTGCCCGCGCCGGAAAAGACGGAGAAAAAGAAATTCTCCCTGAAGGGCTTTGGCGGCAAGAAAAAGAAGCGCTGGCTGAAAATTCTGATTATTTTGGTAGTGGTGATCGCCATTGTGGCCGGCTGCGTGTCCAGACTGACCAAAAACGTCAACACCCAACTCAGCAGCAGCTATCTGGTGTCCACCGTCACCCGGCAGGATCTGACGGTCAGCGTCTCCGGCACCGCCACGCTGCAGCCGGCGGACTCTTACAACGTCACCACCCTGCTCTCCGGCGATATCGTCAGCGCTCCCTTTGAAGAGGGCGACCTTGTGACCAAGGACACCCTGCTCTACACCATGGATAGCAGCGACGCCCAGGATTCCATGGACCGGGCCCAGATCTCCGTGCAGCAGGCCCAGATGTCCTATCAGCAGGCCCAGGAGGCCCTGCACCCCACGGCGCCCATCTCCGGCACGGTGAGCGAGATCTACGTCCACAACGGCGAGAGCGTCACCGCTGGGACGCAGCTGGCGAAGATCGTGGCCAGCACAGAGCTGTCCATCGACTTCCTGTTCCCCTTTGCCTCCCCCAGTGACTTCTATGTGGGGCAGGCCGCCACCGTGTTTGTGGACGGCTACGCCGGTTCTCAGATGGGCACGGTGACCTATGTCTCCAACTCCACCACCATCACCAGCAACGGCAAGGAGGCCGTCTCCGTCCGGGTGCGGCTGAACAATCCCGGTACGGTGTCCGACGCCGTCACTGCCTCCGCCATCATCGGCAGCTATTCCAGCTACGGCCAGGCTCCGGTGTCCATGCCCGCCTCTTCTGTGGTGTATGCCTCCGGTTCCGGCACGGTGAACGATTTCTCCAAGCTGGCCGGCAGCACGGTGACCAAGGGCGAGGTGCTGTGCACTGTGGAGTCCGAGACCATCCGGGACCAGATCGAGAGCGCACGGCTGAACCTCCAGTCCGCCCAGCTCTCTGCCAGCACTGCCTCCGGCGCGGTGGATGACTACAACATCAAATCTCCCATTGCCGGCACCGTGATTGAGAAGAACTTCAAGGCCGGCGACAAGGTGGACGGCGCTTCCTCCGGCACGCTGGCGGTGATTTACGACCTGAGCTATCTGGAGCTGGAGATGGCAGTGGATGAACTGGACATCGGCAAGGTAGAAGTGGGGCAGGAGGTGCGGATCACCGCCGACGCTCTGGAGGGCCAGACGTTCTCCGGCGTGGTGGATAAGGTCAGCATCAACGGCACTACCGCCAACGGTGCCACCAGCTATCCCGTCACCATCATCATTGAGGACTACGGCGATCTGCGGCCGGGCATGAATGTCTCCGCTCAGATCATCGGCGAAGTGGTCCCCAACGCCCTGTGCATCCCCGTGGATGCGGTGGAACGGGGCAACACGGTGACTGTTCCCGGCCCCGGCGCCCTCAGTGAGGACGGTTTGAGCGTGGTGGACGTCACCAAGCTGGAGACCAAGGAGGTCACCCTGGGTCGGAACGATGACGAGTATATCGAGGTTACCGACGGCCTGGAGGAGGGCGATGTGGTCCTCATCAGCAACCAGGCTTCCAGTTTGATGGACATGATGATGGGAGGCTGATCCCGTGAGCCATCTCATTGAACTGAAAGACATCTACAAGATCTACCACATGGGAGAGGAGACCGTCCACGCCCTGGACGGCATCAACCTGACGGTGGATCAGGGGGAGTTCGTGGCCATCGTAGGCTCCTCCGGTTCCGGCAAGTCCACGGCCATGAACATTATCGGCTGCCTGGACGTTCCCACGTCGGGAACCTATCACTTGGGGGGCATTGATGTGTCCACCATGGAGGACGACCAGCAGGCGGAGATCCGCAACAAAATGCTGGGCTTTATCTTCCAGCAGTATAACCTGATCCCCAAGCTGACGGTGCAGGAGAATGTGGAGTTGCCGCTGCTGTATGCCGGCGTCTCCGCAGAGGAGCGCCGCGAACGGGCCATCCAGTCTCTGGAGCGGGTAGGTCTGGCTGACAAGCGGAAGAACCTGCCCAGCCAGCTCTCCGGCGGCCAGCAGCAGCGGGTCTCCATCGCCCGGGCCCTGGCGGGGAATCCGTCGGTGATCCTGGCCGACGAGCCTACGGGCGCCCTGGACTCCCGCACGGGCCGGGAGGTGCTGCGGTTCCTGCAGAAGCTGAACCAGGAGGGGGACACCGTGGTCCTCATCACTCACGACAACTCCATCGCTGTCAAGGCCAAGCGCATCGTCCGTCTGCAGGACGGCCGGATCATCTACGACGGGGACGCCAGTGATCCCCAGGCCGTGGTCCAGCCCCAGGAGGACGCGGGAGAGGGGGAGCCGGCATGAATTTCACCCAATCCTTCAAGCTGGCCATCAAATCCCTGCTGCTCAGCAAGATGCGGGCGCTGCTGACCATGCTGGGCATCATCATCGGCGTGGCGGCGGTCATCATCATCACCAGCCTGGGCAACGGCATGCAGAATTACATGAACGCCCAGTTCGAGCAGCTGGGCTCCAACCTGATCCAGGTGATGGTCTACGGCCGCGGCGAGGGCGGCACCCGGGACGTGAGCACGGAAGATATGTATGCGCTTGTGGAGAAGTACCCCCAGTATCTCTCCGGCGTCACGCCCTATGTGTCCGCCACAGCCAAGGTGCGGCAGGGAACGGAGGACTTCGACCGCACCAGCATTTACGGCGTCAGCGAGGCATTTTACCGCGCCGACACCCAGAAGACCATGCAGGGCTCCAGCCTGGAGAATGGCCGCTTCCTCCGCTACATTGACGTGGAGCGCCATCAGAATGTGTGTGTCATCGGTTCCTATCTGGCGGAAAACGCTTTCCGGACGGATCCGCTGGGTCAGACGATTTCCGTCAGCGGCGTGCCCTACATGGTAGTGGGCGTACTGGCGGAGAGCGGCGACAGCACCGAGGGCAGCGTCGATGATGTGATCTACATCCCCTATGCCAATGCCCAGCGGCTGGGGGGCGGATATGGGGACATGTATCTGATGACCAGTACGGACCGGGATACGGCGTCTGCTGCCAAGGGCATCATTGAAAACCGGCTGTTCAAGACCTACCAGTCCTCGGACTACTACATGGTCATGACCTCCGCAGAGATGATGGACGCCATGGACTCCATGCTGAACACCCTGATGATGATCCTGATCCTCATCGCGGCCATCAGCCTGCTGGTGGGCGGCATCGGTATCATGAATATCATGCTGGTGTCCGTCACGGAGCGGACCCGGGAGATCGGCATCCGAAAATCCCTGGGTGCCAAATGCCGGGACATCCGCAGCCAGTTCATCATTGAGGCCGGCACTACCTCCGCCATCGGCGGTGCCATCGGCATCATACTGGGCATCCTCATGGCCAACGTGCTGACCAATGTCATCGCTCTGGTGCTGGGCACCGGCAACGACGGCTTCGTGGCTATGCCCACGGCTGGCGGCATCGGTGTGGCCTTCGGCGTCTCCGTGGCGGTGGGCATCCTGTTCGGCTATCTCCCCGCCAACAAGGCGGCCAAGCTGAACCCCATCGACGCCCTGCGTTACGATTGATTCCAGCCGATGAAAAGAGAGACCGGGAGACCGGTCTCTTTTTTGCGCAGAAAATTTTTCAGAAAATTGTTCTCCCTCCAAACTTTTTCCGCTCCCGGCGCGTCTATACAGCAGAACGAACGGAAAGGACCATGAGAAACGTGTCACATATCCTGGAAAAGCAACTGACCGACTATCTCGTAACGGATCAGGCGCGGTTTTACCGACTGGCGTACAGCTACCTGAAAAACAGGGAAGAGGCTCTGGACGCGGTGCAGACCGCCGTCTGCAGGGCACTGGAGAAACAGGGGGAGCTGAAGGAGCCGGAGGCCCTCCGTGCGTGGTTTTATCACATTCTGGTTCACGTGTGCATGGACGTGCTTCGCAGCCGAAAGCGGGTGACGCTGATCCCGCCGGAGGCACTGGACGCCGGCAGCTATGAGGACCCTCTGCCTTCGGACGGCACGCTGGCCCAACGGGTGGACGCTCTGCCGCCAGAGGTGGGGACCATCATCAAGCTGCGGTTCTATGAGGACCTGTCTCTCAAGGAGATCAGCACCGTCACCGGCTGGAATCTGAACACCGTGAAAACCAGACTGTACACCGGCTTGAAGAAATTACGGATATCAATGGAAGGAGATCAATTATGAACGAATTCAAGCGTGCACGAGAAGAATATGAGTCCACCCCCATTCCGGAGGAGCTGGACGCCCGGGTCCGCGCAGGCATCCGGCAGGGCAGGACCAGCAGCCGTAGCCGCGGTTATAAGGTGGTCCGGCGGACTGCGGGCAGCGTGGCCGCCTGTCTGGCTGTGCTGATGGCGGGCCTGAATGTCTCCCCGACCTTCGCGGCTGCGGCTGCGGATGTACCGGTGCTGGGCGGGCTGTTCCAGGTCCTGACGATCCGGGACTATGAGACCGTGGAGAACGGCATCGACTACAAGGTGTCCGTCCCCGGCGTGGAGTCTGAGGGCGACCTGGCCGAGAAGGTCAACGCGGAGATCCAGGAGCGGGTGGACGCCCATCTGGCCCAGGCTCAGGCGGACTGGGATGATTACAAGGATGCATTCCTGGCTACCGGCGGCACCGAGGAAGAGTGGGCCGACCGGGAGATGAACGTGCTTATCGACTACGAGATCAAGAGCCAGACCGACACTACGGTCTCCTTTGTGGTGGATTTCGCTGAGGGCTGGGTCGCTGCCATGCAGCAGCGGTACTGCTACAACCTGGACCTGGCCAACGACAAGGACATCACCCTGGCCGACGTGCTGGGCGAGGACTGGGTCGGCATCTGCAATGACGCCGTAAATGCGAAGATCGCGGCGGATGAGAGCGGCCTCTTCTTCACCCCGGAGCAGGGCGGCTTCACCACTGTGGATGACGCCACCTCCTTCTATCTGAATGAGGACGGCTCTGTGACGCTGGTGTTCCCCGAGTACAGCATCGCCGCCGGTGCCGCCGGGATTGTGGAAATCCCCGTGGTGGCCTGAGTATACCATCTCAAAGCGGCCCGCCTGTCGGCGGTCCGCTTTTTTTCTTCCATATCCCATAAAAATGCTATGAATTAAAGGCGGATTTTCGGCAAATGGTCCGTTGCAAACCCGGTGCGGCAGGTGTATCATGAGGCTATTCATTCAGAACGGAGGGATTTCCAATGCCTATTTATCACAGCGTCACTGAGCTGATCGGCCGCACGCCCTTGCTGGAGCTGTGCAATTACGAGCGGAACCACGACCTGAAGGCCGTGCTGTTGGCCAAGCTGGAGTGCATGAATCCCGCGGGCAGCGCCAAGGACCGGGTGGCTGCCAACATGATCGCCCGGGCGGAGACGGAGGGCCGTCTGGCTCCCGGCGGCACCATCATCGAACCTACCTCCGGCAACACCGGTATCGGTCTGGCTGCCGCGGCTGCGGCAAAGGGCTACCGTGTGATTCTCACCATGCCGGACACCATGAGCGTGGAGCGCCGGGCTCTGATCGCCGCCTACGGCGCGGAGATTATCCTGACGCCGGGAGCGGCGGGCATGGCGGGTGCTGTGGCCGAGGCGGAAGAACTGCATCAGTCCATTCCCGGCAGCATCATCGCAGGACAGTTTGAAACCCCCGCCAATCCAGCGGCACACGAGAAGACCACCGGCCCTGAGATCTGGGCGGACACGGAGGGGAAGGTGGACATCTTTGTGGCCGGGGTCGGCACCGGCGGCACTGTCAGCGGCGTGGGCCGGTATCTGAAGGCACAGAACCCCGCTGTGCGCGTGGTGGCCTTTGAGCCCGCTTCCTCGCCCCTGCTGACGGAGGGCCATGCGGGCCCCCACGGCCTTCAGGGCATCGGCGCCAACTTTGTGCCGGAGAATCTGGACCGCAGCGTCCTGGATGAAGTCCTCACGGTCACGGATGCGGATGCCTACGCCGCGGGCCGGGAGCTGGCCCGGACTGAGGGCATTCTGGTGGGCATCACCTCCGGCGCCGCCGTGTGGGCAGCGGCCCAGCTGGCCCGGCAGCCGGAGAACGCCGGCAAGACCATCGTGGCCCTGCTGCCGGACAGCGGCGAGCGGTATCTCTCCACCCCCATGTTCCAGAAGTGACAACATGTACAAAAAGCCCGGGAGACGTCCGTACACGTCTCCCGGGCTTTTTCGTAGATTATCCGGCCTCCATGGCGTCCCGGAGCCTGTCGGTGACAGCACCTTCAAACAGGCGGGTGGAGTGGCCGTGGAGCGTCTCCAGCGCGCCGGCAGCCAGGGTGCAGGGGGTGTTTCCGGTCATGGACAGATCCATGTCGAAGATAAACTTCACCTCCGGGTCCTGGGGAACGCCGGGGGCGTTCCGCTTCACCACACCGGGGCCCGCGTGGACCTTGGCCTGACAGCTGGAATCCAGCTTCAGCGTCAGATCACAGGTGCAGTTGAGAAAGCGGTCCTCCGGGAGCTCCGCCCCCTGCATGGGAGCGGTGTAGGCAGGAGAGAACAGCTCCGCCCAGCGGGCACCCTCCAGCCCCAGCCGGGCACGGGAGAAGATGTTCACATACCGCAGGCCCACCCGCTGGAAATAGGCGGGCTTGTACAGCCGGATAAAGGCGGCCAGCGGCTTGTCCAACTGGCGGGCAAACTCCTCCCACCCGGGATAGTGGAGGGTGGACAGAGCGATGAAGTCCTTGGTGAGATTCAGCTTCCACTGGTTGTCCTCGGAGACGAAGTTGTGATTGGTCACCGGAGGCTGCTGCTCCACCTTGGGATTGGGGCTGCCCAGCCCGGTGATGCGGGGCGGCGCGGCGTCCTGGCGCCGGGCATACTGGGGGAACTCCGCGCGGATGGCCTCCTGAAAATCGGCGGGCTCCACGCTGTTGATGGTGAGAATAGACGGGAACCGCAGCTGGCAGATGACCTCATGGGCCGGGGCGTTGCGGTAGTGGGTCCGGGGATGATCGGAAAACAGCATGTGGCTTGCTCCTTTGCTTCTTGATGGCCCTATTTTAGCCCCCTGGCTGAGAAATGTCAATTACAGGTAGAACCGGTGGCAGCCGATGGTCTTGAGATACGCCCGGTTGGCGTTGATCCAGGTGCCCTGGGACAGGGCGGGCGCGTAGAAGTAAAGAGCCTTGCCGGCGGTGTTCTCGCCGTTCAGGACCCGCTTGGCCGCCTCCACGGATTTGGCCGTGGGGGGCAGGTACACTGTGCCGTTGGAGACGGGCGTGAACTGGACGTCGTGCTTGCGGTCAAAGATCACGGCGGGAATGGTGTTGGGGAACTCCTTCGCCGCAACCCGGTTCAGCACCACATTGCCCACGGCGATCTGGCCGGTCATGTTCTCGCCCCGACTCTCGGCGCTGATGATGCGGCTGAGCCAGTAAAGGTCCATGGCGTTGTGATCCGCGCCGGGAGAGGTCACCGCCGCGCCGCCCAGCTGGGGATCCCAGGCCACGCTGCCGCCCAGGGCGGTGGCCAGAGTCCGCAGGGGGATGTAGGTCCGGCCACGCTCCACAAAGACCTTGCCGCTGTATGTACGGCCGTTGACCGTCACGGTATTTCGGGACGGGTTTGCGGTGACGGACTGGCTGCCGGAGGCGGCGGCAGCCACCTTTCGGCTGCTGTCCCACCAGACGCTCCAGCCGCCGAAGGCATCCAGCAGTCCCCGGAGGGGAACATAGGTCACGCCGCTCTGCAGGTAGTTGACGCCCTGACTCAGAACGGTGCCGTCCACCTGGACGGGTACCACCCGGCTGGGGGCCGCCTTGACGGTGGCGCAGGTCAGGGTAAGGGCGGCCAGCAGGCCGCAGAGAAGTTTTCGTTTCATGGGGAAAATTCGTCCTTTCTGGTTTGTCGCTGCTGTACAAGAGCATACAGGAGGGAGGGGGCGGGCTGCAACCCTCAAAACATTCCAGAGCTGGAAGCGAACAGACATCTTGACAATATCGTGCAACGATATTATAGTGAACCCAGAAAGTATCGTGTTTCGATATTAGGGGGGATACCATGGCCAGGGAGCCGCTGAAAGTCCTGACGGAGAGCATGTTCTATGTGCTGTTGAGCCTGCTGCGGCAGGAGCGGTGCGGCACGGAGATTGTCCGGTATGTGGATGACGCCACCGCCGGTCGGGTACCCCTGGGGCCAGGGACGCTGTACACGATTCTGGCAAAATTTCAGGAGGAGGGCTTGATCCGGGAGGCGGCGGTGGAGGGGCGGAAGCGGACCTACGCCATCACGGAACGGGGCCGGGCCCTGTTCCGGCAGGAGCTCTCCCGCCTGCGCCTCTGCGTGGCCGATGGCGAGCGGGAGGAGCTGGCGTCGGAGCGGCTGCTGCCGGGGATGAGAGAGGAGGCACCGTGAAAAAGCGTTTTCTCATGCCGGAGGCCTATTGGGATACCGCCCTTCTGGAGCGGTGGCTGGAGGAAAAAGCTGTCCAGGGCTGGCGGCCGGTGTCATTTTCTCGCTATGGCAGCGGAAAGTTTGAGCCGGCGGAGCCCAGGAAGCTCCGGTATCGGCTGGAGCCCCTGCGGACAGAGACCTATGACGCCCAATGTGAGCGGGAGGAGACTTACCGGGAAATGGGGTGGGAGCCTGCCGGCGTCCTGGGGACTATCGGGTCTATGCCTGCGCGGACCCACAGGCGCCGGAGCTGTTTACAGATCCCTCTGCCCTGTGTCTGACCTGGGAGAGGCAGCTGCGGCTGTTCCGGCGACATAGGCTGATCTCCATGGTGCTGATTGTTGTCTGGACGATCTTGCAGTTTCGCAGCCTCTGGGAGAGCGGCCAGCCGGTGGAGGTGTTCCTGAAAGGGATGTGGGCTGTGTGGCTGCTTGCGGTGGTCTGTGCCCTGGAGTGGCTCTGCGGCAATCTGCGGGCGCTGCGGGGCGTTCAGCGGATGCGCCGCCAGCTGGAGGCGGGGATGGCGCCGGATACTGAGGACCTGGATGCGTCGTTACGGCGGCGGAGGCGGCAGAATCTCGTCTCCTGGGGGATTTGCGGACTGGTGGCTGCACTTGCCGTATCTGTATTCGGCAGCCAGCAGGAGATGCCCTTGTCCGACGCGCCGGAGCCCTTGCCCTATGTCTCCATGGAGGCAGTGGCCCCGGAGGCCGCCGCCCTGCCCTTGGATTCATCTGTTTACCGGGAGAGACGGAGTCTGCTGACGGATCACCGGGAGGTCAGCCAGTTCCGCTGGGATTTTAAAGCGTCCCTGTGGGCCGGTTTCGACCGGGTGCGGTTCACCTTCCTGGCGGAGGCCCTGTATCGGGAACGCTTAGCGAATTTCTTGGACACCTGGTCCGTGGTAGAGGTCCGGGAGGTGGTGGACAGCCGCTTTGACCAAGCGGTGGTGATCGACACGGATAAAAACCGATGCTTCATCGGCCGGATGGGCCGGGCGGTGCTGATGGAGCGGGTGCGGACAGACCGGGACCTGATGGACCACCTGGACGACTTCGTCGCCGTCCTGGCGGAGTTTCAATAGAAAAAGAGGGGAAACGCCATGCTGAAGCTGATGCCCATGAACATTTACGACGTAGCCGCCCAGCAGGCCCGGATGGAGGACCAGGCCGCCCGGGGGTGGTTTGCCGTCTCGGTTCCCGGTATTTTCTTCCTGGCGGTCTTTGAGAAGGGGGAGCCAAAGGCTGTTCGCTACCGACTGGAGCCTGCCCCAGTAAAGGAGAGCTGCCCGGACCCAGAGCGCCTGGCGGCCTACCAGTCTATGGGCTGGGAGTATGTGGACACCTCCGGCAAGTCCATGTACCTGTGGCGGTGCGACGATCCCGATGCGCCGGAACTCCACACGGACCCGGAGACAGAGGCCCAGGCATATGACCGGCTGTTCCGCCGCCAGCAAAAGGTGACGCAGTTCTGGGCCGCGGTCACGGCGTTTCTGGCGGTGCTGGCGGTACAGACGCTTCTGACAGAGAGAACCCTTCTCGTATGGAGTGTGCAGGAGTGGAAGCCACTGTGGCGGGAGGCCGCCTATTGGGGCTTTCTGCTGGCACTCGCATTGGCGGCGTTCCGGCAGTGGTGGTCTCTACGACGGTATCTGCGGCCTTTGCGGGCGGGAGTACCCGTGTGCCACAGGCGGCCTTACCGGCTGGCCTGCGGATTGTCCCTGGCGATCATGCTGCTGTGGGGAATTTACATCGCATCACTCTGCGCCGATATGGCGGACCCCAGATCGCGGCCCTTTGAACCGGCGGAGACCTTTGACGGGCCGGTCCCATATATCACGGAAAAGGGATTGCAGGAGGTCCAGGCCATCCACTGGGACAACTGGCTTACCACAGACCAGTGGTGGACCTTTGAGGGCATGGGCGACTGGGAGACGGAGAACCGCTACTACCGCCTCCGTTTCCCCTGGCTGGCGGACGATCTGGTAGACGGCATCTTGGCGGACTACCAGGAGAAAGGCTGGCCCGTCACGGCCTGGCAGATCCCCGGACTGGACGAGACCTGGGTGTCCACTCGCGACGACTACGGGTATTGGTTCCTAGTGGTCCGGCTGGGGGATCAGGTGTGGAGCATCTCCACAGGCACCACGGAGCCAACGATAGATCTGGCGGAGCGGTACGCTGCCGTCCTGGCGGAGGTTCAGCAGAAAGAGAGGGGGGGAGCGATCTATGAGCGGTCGGCAGGAATACAGGGAGTTCCGGCCTGTGGAGCTCTATGACGTGGCTGCTGTGGAGTCCTGGCTGGAGGAACGGGACCGGGAGGGCTATCACCTGCTGCGGTTCCGGGGGCTTTACGGAATCTTTTATCAGGATTGCTCCGTCGCTCCCAGCCGCTACCGGCTCCAGCCCCTGTTGCGCAAAGAGAAGTCTCCGCCGCCGGAGATGACGGATGCCTACAGAGAGCTGGGGTGGGAATATGTCTGCACCTTGGCGGGGACCTTCCACATCTGGCGCTGCGGCGACCCGGCCGCCCCGGAGCTGGACACGGACCCGGTGGTCCAGAGCATGGGGTACGGGTATCTTGAGCGAAAAATGCGGCGCCATCTGCTGCGGCTGCCCGCGATCCTGCTGGTGTGCCTGGGGATCTGTGTCCTTCCCTGGTTCTGGGGCGCCGGGGACATGCCTCTGGTGGATCAGCTGGAGCATGCCCTGCCGGGCGAGGGACTGTTCTGGCTGCTGATGGCGGCGGCCGCGGTGGGGTTCGAGCTGCTGGACGCCTTCCGGATGCGCCGGCTGCTGCGGTCGCTGGGCACCGGCGTCCCTCTGGAACGCCCCAGATCCTGGCGGCTCCAGAAACGGGTCACGCAGGCGGTAATGGTCCTGATTTGGGCGGGCGTCCTGATATCCTGGCTGCTCCCGGATGGCGGAGATCCCCATTTCACCCGGTCGGCCATGGACGGGGACGGCGAGCCGCTGGCGGAGGTGGTGTATGTGGATCTGCGGGAGCTGGAGGGCTCGGAGGAGCTGACCGGTTTTTCCGCTGAGCGCAAGTCCCTGCTGTTGGCACCCCGGATGTACTGGACCCGGCAGTCCACGGAAGGCCCCGGCGGCCCGTTGAATCTGATCTCCGGCAACACCTCGTATTACCGCATGGGGACGGAAGGGCTGGCCCTTCGGGTGGAGGAAGAGCTCAAGACCTGGCAGGAGTGGTTCGGCGGCGGGGAGCCGGAACGGCTAAAGGTCCCCGGACTGGACAGCTTCTGGTGGGCCGGAGATGAGCAGCTCTCCCGGCGAGAGGATCCGTGCCAGTGCGTGGTGGCCCGGCGGGGAAACTGCGTGCTGATGTTTTCCTATACCGGGCACAAGGACCTGCGGATACAGACTGACTACTTCGCCGCCGTTCTGATGAAATTTCAGTAGATCAGCGGAGAGGGGGAGAGGAGAATGGGCGCTGAAAACAGCCATGGGCAGAGCTCCTATCGGAAGAGCTGCCCCATCAGCATCTACGACGTGGCGGCGGTGGAGACCTGGCTGGAGGACCTGGCCCGCAAGGGGGAGAACCCCGTCTGCTTCACGGGCAGCCGGGTAGACCTGCTGCTGGACGAACCGTGGGAGTGCCGCTTCCGGCTCCAGCCTCTCCAAAGGTGGAAAGAGGCTTTGGACCCGGAGCGGGTGGAGGCATACCGGAGCATGGGCTGGCGGCTGGTGGGGCAGCTGGGGCCCTTCTGGGTCTGGCGGTGCGATGACCCGAACGCCCCGGAGCTGGACACGGACCCGGTGGTCCAGGGAGAGGGATACCGATACTTAAAGCGGCGGATGATCTTCCGCACAGTGGGGGGCGGGCTGATCTGGCTGGCAATGACGGCGTATTTCATCCTGGCGGTGGCGCTTTCGGCTGCTTCTCTGGAGAACATCCTGAGAAACGCCAGCTGGCTGGGCTTTGTAGCCGCGCCGCTGGTGGCTGCGGCGCTACTGACCATCTTGGGGGTGCAGCTCTGGCTGGATGCCCGGAACACTTGGCGGCTGTGGAAGACTCTGACGGCGGGCGTCCCGCTGGAGAGGCCCAAGCCATACCGCCGTCAGCTGCGGCTGGGACAGCTGGCGTGGGGCGCTGCACTGGTCATATCTGTGCTGAATCTGGTGGTCAGCATTCAGAATCTGGACGGCAATCCCTCTGGTTGGGACCATGCGGCGCGGACGGTTTATGAAGCGGGGGAACGTCCGCCGGTGCAGATGGTTCTGGCGGACCTGACAGCCCTGGACGGCCTGGAGCCTTTGCGGACAGAGGTGCAGGAAAAATCCCTTCCCATCGCGCCGGAGATGTACGCTGCCCGCCAGTCTGCGGTGCTGCCCGACGGGGAGCAGGCTTTTCTCCAGACCGCGTATTACCGTATGCTGACAGCCGGATTGGCCCAGACCTTGACGGCAGAGCTGACGGAGAACCGGGCCGGCTTTCTGGACAGCCGGCCGGAACTGCCGCTGGACCCAATAGAGGCCCCGGCTCTGGACGGCTTCTGGTGGGCAGAGGAGGCGGACGGAATCGGAAGTCCTGAACAATTCGCCGTGCTCCGGCAGGGAAAACAGGTTCTTACCCTTTGGTACACCGGCTCTGCGGACCTGCGGACAGAGACGGCGTATCTGACCTCTTTGCTGGAGAAATGACACGCCGCCCCCGTCAAGAAAGCCCTCGCCGCCTCATACACTGTTCACCAGGGAGGGGGCCGAGGGATGGATGCCTATGATTGGAGCACAGGAGTCTACGCCACAGCGGTGGCCATGGCAAAATGCATGACCACGGAGGAGCTGTCCCGCACGGCGATCCTGCTGACCCAGCTGGGCACCACTCTGGGCACCCTGGCGGCCCTGCGGCAGATGGAGGAGGGCGGTACAGGAGCCGTCACGGAGGTTTGAAGAACAGCAGAACCCCGGCGGGGGACCTTTCAGGTCCCCCGCCGGGCTTTGTGATCGCTTTATTTCAGCACGTCCCCGAGATCCAGCGTGACGGTGCCGTCCTCCAGGACAAAGGCGGGGATGCCGATGCCGCCGTTTTT
>ERZ836441.1009-NODE-1009-length-30168-cov-4.463952_pt1 | contig 30168 bp, 27 predicted proteins | sample MGYA00519686_ERZ836441 | MGnify/ENA primary metagenome ERZ836441 (study PRJEB31850, sample SAMEA3708800) | human gut metagenome | biome: human gut; feature: human-associated habitat; material: faeces | place: China | collected 2014 ... | reverse complement strand
ATACTTTATCTTGTACTACTTTGTGCAAAATAAGGACTTTTTCAGTGGCGTCCCTATAGAGGTGGGAGTCATCTCCCAGTTGATATATCAAAGATGTCTGTTCTTGGTATTTCACCAGTAAGTTCTATCCAAAGAGCTTGTGAGCAGATTGCACATCATATTATTGTGAATGAAGTTGGAGGTGCCGGCCATGTCAATAATTTAAATGCTATCTGTGAGATGCTCAGAATTAGCAGAAGGAACTTTTATAATTTAGTGAAGAAGCTGGCAGATGATAATATTATAGAGCATTTGGAAGGCGTAATCTATATTACAGATTATGACAGGCTGAAGCAGGAGAATCAGCCGGTGCTGGACTTCTTTGGAAATACGATATAATTACGGAGAGATAGAAAATATAGGATATGAAAACAATCAAGCATTAAATTATGTGATTATCAGAAAATAGCTCTTCTGCCAGAAGATATCAGACAAGCAGAAGAAGTAGCAAGAATGGCTCCGAAAGAAAGTGCTGCTGATACAAGAAGATATTTTTTACAGACAGCATTTTTGCAGAAAGCAGTAGAAGCCAGTAAAATAAAAGTGTCAAAGAAGGAAGCTGAAAAATGGGCACAGAAAATGATGCGTGCAATGGATCAGCAATTGGCTAATAATGGAGAAGATTTTAAAAAGTATTATGAAGGAACAGGTACTACAGAGAAAGAATTGATGGATGAATTCATCAAGGAAGCAGAGCTTATTAAAAAGGAAATTGCTATCTCAAAGGGTGAAGAATATATTGGAACATTAATTGATGCTAGCTATAATTAATTTTTTAATAAAATCACTATTTGGTGATTTTGTACAATACGCACAAGGAAAAATAAGCAAAATGCCTAATAATTAAATATCTAAAAAATAAAAATGGGTAAATATTATTGACACGTTAAATTAATACAAATATAATATACAGAAAGGTTCTTGCTTAATTTAGGGAAATGATATTTACTTGATCAAGTTTGTAGAATTTATGAGGATGAGCCAAAAGACGAAAAAAAGGAGAAGAATGTATGAAAAAAAGATTATTTAGTCTTGTTCTTGCACTTACAGTAGCTGCAGGCTGTCTTGTTGGCTGTGGCGGCTCTAAGTCAGAGAAGAAGGCAGATGCAACGAATTCTTCAGAAGCAGGTGGAGAGAAGATTCTTCGTGTGGCATCTGAGGATCCACAGGTACCGCTGGATATGCAGCTGAATACTTACAGTATTATCATGAAGATAACAGACAATGTTACAGAGTCCTTGCTGTTAACGAATGAAAAAGGTGAACTTGAGCCTACATTGTTGGAAGAGATGCCTACATTGTCTGATGATAAGCTGACTTATTCTTTCACATTGAAAGATGGTGTTACTTTCCACAATGATGCACCGCTTACAAGTAATGATGTAAAGTATTCTCTTCAGAGAATGGTAAGAAAGTACAAGATGTCTAGTTTGTTGGAAAAGGTAGAAGGATATCAGGCATACTTTGATGAGCAGGCTGATGAGATCACAGGTATTGAAATTGTTGATGATAAACACTTCAATATTCATATGTCAGAGGTTTATACACCTTTCTTATCAGCACTTTCCACACCTTACTGCGCAATTTATCCTGCAGAAGCATGTGAAGAGGCTGGTGATAACTGGGGTATGACAGTGCTTTATGGTACAGGTCCATTTAAGCTGGTAAGTTATAAGACAGGCGTTGGTGTTGAACTTACTAAGAATGAGAATTACCATGGTGGAGACGTAAAACTGGATGGTATCAAATACACATTTATTGATGATCCGAACACTGGTGTCCTTGAATATCAGAAAGGTAACATTGATGTAGTTTATCTGGATTCCTCCCTGTATCCTACATATGCAAACGGAGAGATGAAAGACGAACTTTATTCTTTCAATCCAGTTGGCGGTTACTATCTGAACTTCAATGTAAATGAAGTAAAAGAAGTTAAAGTGCGTGAGGCTATGACATACGCAGTTGACAGAAAAGCACTGTGTGACAGCGTATTATTTGGAACAGCAATACCGAACTCCAACTTCATACAGGATGGTCTGATTGGAGCAGATGACAGTGCAGAGCAGTTCGAGTATGATCCAGAGAAGGCAAAAGCACTTTTGGCAGAAGCTGGTTATCCGAATGGATATGATTTAACAATGACTGTAAATACAAAGTATCCTACTTCAGTGAAGATTGCTACAGCTATCCAGGCACAGATGGCAGAAGCTGGTATCCGCGTTGAGATCGAACAGGTCGACAGTGCAGCATGGACAGATATGAAGAAAGCAGGAAAAGTAACTTGTGGTATTGGTAACTGGTATGTTGACTACAATGACCCGGATAGTATGTTATATCCGATGAGTGATGGCCGTACAGATCTTTCTTCAAGTTTCTTCCACAATGATGAATTCAAACAGTTAATGATTGAAGGTATTCAGACGGAAGATACTGCAAAGAGACAGGAAATCTACGCAAAAGCAGATCACATCCTGACACATGAGCAGTTCCCAGTGGTAATGCTTTATAACGAGACAATGTTCTATTTGAAAAAACCTTATGTAAAGAATTTTGAAGTTACTTTTACATATCGAACAATGTTTAAAGACGCAGATATTGAGTACTAGATTTTCAAAACGAATAAGATAGGAAATAGCTACGGCTGTACTCTTAGTCCGTAGCTATTTCTATGATTATAGGAAAAGTAGTCATAGATGATTGCTGTTTTAGATAAAAACAGCACAAAAGAATAAAAAAAGGAGGGGCTTCCTTGTTTTCATACACATTAAAAAGACTGGGACAGACAGTTCTGGTTCTGATCGGAATTACGCTGATCACATTTTTGCTCTTGAATGTCGTACCGGGAGATCCGGTGGCGATGATGCTGGATAAGCGTGCGGACGAAGCTACTATTGAGAAAGTCCGCCATGAAATGGGACTTGATGTTCCGCTTCATGAGCAATATATTGATTTTGTGGAAGGCGCAGTAAAGTTAGATTTTGGAACATCTTACTTTACAAAAGAGGTAGTAATTGATGCTATTGTTCGTTGTTTTAAAGTAACTGTAAAACTGGCTGCGATGTCATTTCTGTTTGCAGTGGTGCTGGGTGTCACGTGTGGTATGATTGCCGCGGTCTACCGAGGCAAGTGGATAGATTCGACGTTGATGACGTTATCTGTAGTCGGAGTATCAGCTCCGTCTTTCTGGATTGCAATCATTTTGCAGATTTTAATAGGATTAAAATTGGATCTTCTGCCAATCTCTGGATTTGATGGTCCTTTAAATTATATTTTGCCAAGTATTGCTCTTGGTACCCGTTATGCAGGAAGTATTGCACGTATTACAAGAACTAGTATGCTGGATGTTATTAAGCAGGATTACATTCGTACAGCGCGTTCAAAAGGTGTGAAAGAATCTCTTGTCATTATGAAGCATGCGCTTAAGAATGCCATGATTCCAATTGTTACACTGGTAGGTACAGAACTTGGTAATATGTTGACTGGTTCTATGCTGATCGAGAAAGTATTCTCCATTCCTGGAATCGGTAAGCTGGCAGTAGATGCCATGAGTAACCGTGACCTTCCGCAGCTTCAGGGAACGGTAGTATACATTGCCCTTGTATTTGTTGTTGTCAATCTGGTTGTTGACCTTTCTTATGCCCTGATTGACCCTAGAATTCGTTACGGGAAAGGAGAGGGCTAATGAAGATTAATATTTTTAATAAACAGAAAAAATTTGAAGAAGAAGTCCTGTCCGGTGAATATGCCGTTGGGGATATGGAATATTCCAGTTATTATAAAGACAGTTTCAAACGACTGAAGAAGAATAAAATGTCCATGTTCTGTTTGTTTGTGATTTTGTTGTTGATTCTTATTGCTATTTTTGCACCGTTGCTTGCACCATATGATCCGACTGTACAGGATTATGCATCCATTTTACAGGGACCATCCAAGCAGCATTTACTCGGTACAGATGAGTATGGACGAGATATTTTATCAAGAATTATTTACGGAACAAGAATTTCCTTAAGTGTTGGTATTCTTGCACAGGTTATTGCAACAATCATCGGAGTGACTATGGGATCTTTGGCTGCTTATTATGGTGGTTGGGTAGATACACTGATTTCCCGTATCATGGAGATCTTTGCTGCATTCCCAGATTTGATTTTTGCAATGGCGATTATGTATGTATTAGGTGCAGGTATGAAGAATATCTTCGTTGCCTTGGGACTTTTGACCTGGGTGCGTACGGCACGTATGATTCGTGGTTCCATTTTACAGTTAAAGGAGAAAGAGTATGTAGAAGCGGCTAAGGCAAGTGGTGCATCCCCGTTCTATATTATTACAAGACATCTGATCCCGAACTGTATTTCAACAATCATCGTACTTGTAACATTAGGTATTCCGAATGCAATTATGTATGAAGCATCATTAAGCTTCTTAGGATTGGGTATCCAGCCTCCAACACCGAGTTGGGGATCTATGATCAGTTTTGCTCAGTCCTATATCAGTTACCTGCCAGGTTATAGTATCTTCCCAGGTCTTGCAATCATGATTACGGTTATCGCGTTCAACATTTTTGGTGATGGTCTTCGTGATGCACTGGATCCTAAGATGAAGAATCAGTAAGAAAGGGGAAGAAAAATGTCAGAAAAACTACTTGAAGTAAAGAACTTAAAGACGTATTTTTATACAGATGAAGGTGTCGTAAAATCTGTAGATGATGTTTCTTTCGATGTAGAGAAAGGCAAGACCCTTGGTATTGTAGGAGAATCCGGTTGCGGAAAAAGTATTACATCTCTTTCTATCATGCAGCTGGTAGAGACTCCACCGGGAAAAATTGTGGGTGGAGAAATCATTTATCAGGGCGAAAACCTTCTGGAAAAGAATAAAGATCAAATGCGTAAGATTCGTGGCGGCGAAATCGCTATGATCTTCCAGGAGCCGATGACTTCTCTGAATCCGGTGTTTACGGTAGGTAAACAGATTATGGAAGCATTGAGACTCCATACAGATCTGGATAAGGAAAAAGCAAAAGAACGTGCAATTGAGATGCTGAAGCTTGTAAAAATCCCGCTTCCGGAGAAGCGTTTTAACGAGTATCCGCATCAGTTGTCTGGTGGTATGCGTCAGCGTGTTATGATTGCAATGGCATTGTCCTGTAATCCGAAACTTTTGATCTGTGACGAGCCGACAACGGCGTTAGATGTAACGATTCAGGCACAGATTCTGGATCTGATCAATGAATTAAAAGAAAAGCTGGGAACTTCTGTAATGATGATCACTCATGATCTGGGTGTTATTGCAGAGGTGGCAGATGATGTAATGGTTATGTATGCTGGAAAAGTAGTAGAGTATGGTTCTGCTGATGATATATTTGAATCTCCGAAGCATCCATACACAAGCGGTCTTATGAACTGTATTCCAAAATTAACAGATGAGGATCATACTCGTCTGGATGTAATCAAGGGAATGGTTCCAAGCTTTGACCAGATGCCTAAGGGTTGTGCATTTTGTCCGCGTTGTTCAGAGGCAAAGGATATCTGCCGTGAGCGTATGCCAGAGCTGATGGATGTGAATGGACATAAGGTTCGCTGCTTTAAATATTCTAAGGAATGGGAGGAAGCCTAATGAGTGAAGAAAATAAAACACCTTTGTTAGAGGTAAAAGATCTGAAAAAATGGTTTCCTGCGAAAAGTTCACCGTTTTCCAAGGAAAAGGTATTTATCAAGGCAGTAGACGGCGTCAGCTTTACCTTGAATGCAGGGGAAACGCTGGGAGTAGTAGGAGAGTCTGGTTGTGGTAAATCTACTATGGGCCGTTCTGTCTTACGTTTGCTGGAACCTACCGACGGACAGGTGCTGTTTGAGGGAAAAGATTACACAGCGCTGAAAAGCTCAGAGCTTGCAAAATCACGTAGTGATCTACAGATTATTTTCCAGGATCCGTATGCATCATTGGATCCTAGAATGACAATCGGTGATATTATTGGAGAGCCGCTGGATATCCAGCTGAAACTTCCAGCAAAAGAGCGTATGGAGCGAGTGCTGAAGACTATGGAACGTGTAGGTCTGAATACGAGATACGTGAACCGTTATCCGCACGAATTTTCAGGAGGTCAGCGTCAGAGAATCGGTATTGCCAGAGCAATTGTTCTTGGACCAAAACTGATGGTATGTGATGAGCCGGTATCTGCATTGGACGTATCTGTTCAGGCACAGGTATTGAATCTTTTGATGGATCTGCAGAAAGAAATGGGCATGGCATATATTTTCATTTCCCATGATTTAAGTGTCATCAAACATATTTCTAATCGAATCATGGTAATGTATCTTGGTCATGTGGTGGAACTGGCAGATAAAGATGATCTTTATAAGAGAACAATGCATCCGTATACGACAGCACTGTTATCGGCTATTCCGGTACCGGATCGTAAACATAAAAAAGAAAAAATCGTTCTGGAGGGAGATTTGCCAAGCCCGGCGAATCCACCATCAGGTTGTGTATTCCACACCAGATGTTATAAAGCTCAGGAAATCTGTAAGACGCAGGTACCTGAACTTCGTGATTGTGGAAATGGTCATTGCTGTGCATGCCATTTTCCGGAAAATCAACCAGAATAAAATAGTGTTCCAATAAAATTATTATATACGGGGGAAGAGAAAAATGAAAATTACAGGAATCAAAGTTCGTCAAGTGGAAGTACCATTAATTGAGCCTTTCCGCATTTCTTTGGGAGTGATTACTCATTCTCGCAGTGCTATCGTATCTGTAGAGACAGATGAAGGTCTCGTTGGATATGGTGAAGGTGCTCCGGCTATCCTGATTTCAGGAGAGAGTTTATCCGGTACAAACGATGTCATTAAGGCAATGGAGAGAGAACTCATTGGTGTAGACCCTACTGATCTGGAAAAAGTATACTGGATCATGGATCGTACTGCAGCACATTCCGGAAGTGCAAAGAATGCTATTGATATGGCTTGCTATGATCTCCTTGGCAAGAAAGCAGGTATGCCAGTGTACAAACTGCTTGGTGGACACAAGAACTTCATCGAGACAGATATGACAGTCGGAATCGACACACCAGAAGTTATGGCAGCTAAAGCTAAGAAGCATGTGGCAGATGGTTTTGATACAATTAAAACTAAAGTAGGTACATCTTTTGATGAAGATCTTGCAAGAGTAAAAGCAATCCGTGAGGCTGTTGGTGATGATGTTAAGATCCGTGTAGATGCAAACCAGGCATGGGGTGCAAAAGAAGCTGTTCGTTTGATCGAGCGTCTGAACGAATACAATCTTGAGCTTGTAGAGCAGCCGGTTCCATATCATGATATTGCTGGCCTTGAGTATGTTACAAAACATTCTATCGTGCCAATTATGTCTGATGAGAGCTGCTTCAATTCAAAAGATGCACTTCGTCTTGTAGAGCGTCGTGCAATTGATTACCTTAACATCAAGCTGATGAAGTGCGGCGGTATCCGTGAGGCACTTAAGATCAATGCAATCTGCGAGTCAGCAGGTATTGAGGTTATGCTTGGATGTATGGCAGAAGAGAGTAATCTGGGTATTACTGCAGCAGCCAGCCTTGGTGCAGCAACAAAGAATATTACTCGTGCAGATCTGGATGCAATCTTTACATTGACAGATATGCCATTCAAGGGTGGTGTGATTGTAGAGGATACAAAGAAACTGGTACTCCCTGAAGTTCCAGGATTTGGATTTATTGGTTTTGAGAACGAACAGTAATATAAATTAGTTTGTGTGGAGGTATAACTCATGTATCAAGATTTATCTTTTATGACGATTCCGCTTCCGGAGGACGTTCTGAAATTAAAAATTTATGGTGATTATGCCGGAGCCCAGAAAATGATTCGTTATTTCCTGGAAGAGAAGGATATTCCACAGGCGCTTAGAAAACGTCTGGAAATCGAACAGGAAGTCATTGGTGTTATGGGTGGAAATGAATATCCATTTACATATGATGAAGCATTGGAGATTATGACTAGTCATCTGCGTGATTTCAAAAAAGAAGAGTTAGATCATCTGAAAGAAATCAGTGCAGCAGATTGGATTTATATTGACGGAGAGGTACATTTTCAGCGTCGATTCTATGAAAATCTGATTAAGACTCGTCCAGACTTAGCTGAGCGTGTAATTGTAGAGAATCCAGAGGATGAAAAGGAAAATAATCTGAAGCAGAAGCTGCTGAACGGAAATATACATTACATGAAGGAGCATGGTGGAAGAACTGTACGCACTCGTATACGTTCAACGATAAAAGCTAAGAAAGAATTCGAAGAGGCAGGACGCAAGGTTCGTGTACATCTTCCAATTCCGAAGGTATACGAGCAGGTTTCTAATGTAGAGATCCATGCATCTAATCCAGAGATTACTTATATAGCACCTGAAGATGCACCGCAGAGAACAGTGTATTTTGAGACTGAACTGAAAGCAGATCAGGAATTTATGGTAGATTATTCATTTGACTACCATGTAAATTATGTAGAGTTAGATCCTGCCAAGGTATCTGAAGAACAGCCGGATTTCTGTCTGGAAGAGCAGGCACCACATATCGTATTCACTCCTTACTTAAGAGAGCTGAGAGACGAGCTGGCAGGTGATGAGACGAATCCAATTATTTTGGCGCGTCGATTCTATGATTTTGTGACAACAAAAGTTATGTATTCTTTCATGAGAGAGTATTTTACAATTGAGTGTATTCCAGAATACTGTGCAATTAACCTGAAAGGTGATTGTGGTGTACAGGCACTGTTATTCATTACACTTTGCCGCATGTCCGGAATTCCGGCACGTTGGCAGTCAGGTCTGTATGCAACAGAGTATTATACAGGATGTCATGATTGGGCACAGTTTTATGTAGCACCTTACGGATGGGTATTTGCAGATCCTTCCTTTGGTGGAAGTGCATGGCGCGCAGGAGAGAAAGAGCGTTGGAACTATTACTTTGGTAATCTGGATATTTTCCGTATGCCAGCCAACTCTGAAATCCAAAAAGAATTTATGCCGGAGAAAAAATGGCTCCGCATCGATCCGATTGATAATCAGAGAGGAGAATTTGAGTACGAGGATCATGGTCTTCGTTTCTCCCAGTTGGAGGTATCACAGGAACTGATTTCTATGGAAGATATTGAAAAATAAGCAGACAATTATAGGGGATAAAACCAGTGATTGAATGAAAAAAGGCTTCGGGGAGCAAAAAATGCCTCTCGAAGCCTTCGTTGTATAATACAGAAGGATATTTCGGTGATATCAAAGAAAACGAAAATTTCCGCCGTTTTAATTACCGTTCCGCAGATAAAGTGTACAAAGAATTCTTGTTGTCTGCAATCGGAAGGAATATAAATAAATACTGCCGTTTTCTCAATGAAAAATTAAAGAAGTTTGAGGGAAAAACAACGGAAAAAACAGCTTGATTAAAAGTGTGGCTGTAAAAATCCAGACAAGGGATTTTTGCGGCCAAAAATAAATTTCATCTTTCATAGAGAAAAGGATCCCTCGCAAGGTAGACGGCTAACAAACCTTGTCCTTGCAGGGATCCTTTTAATTGCTACTGGAGATGCCGAAATGTGGTATTAACCGAAAGCCCCTTTTATATTGCGCCAGGGGCAAAATACACAACACGGAGCAATTCATGGGCGTAATTATAAAGATTTCAGTTCCTGATAGACTCTTCCGATCGGAAGTCCGACTACATTGTTATAATCACCTTTGATTTCTTTTACATGAATTGCAAAATTCCCCTGAATGCCATAGGCTCCGGCTTTATCCATAGGGTCTTTGGATTCTACATAACGGTGCAAATCTTCCTTATCAATTGGATAAAGAGTGACATCCGTCTGTACAAAAAAGGTTTTTGTCTTTTTTTCACCATTTTTTTTCTGAATCAATGAAACACCTGTATAGACTTGATGCGTGCGGTCTGCAAGCATAGACAGCATGTCATAGGCTTCCTGTTTGTCGACTGGTTTTCCAAGAATTTCATCGCGATAGACTACAATAGTATCAGAACCAATGACCGTGTAATCGTTCAAATCAGTAATTTTTCCATAAACATTTTCAGCTTTTTGGTGTGCCAGTTCCATGACAACATCAGAAGGGATTTCTTTTGTAATCTTTTCATCAACGTCAGAAGGAATTACTTCAAATTCAAGTCCGGTGCGGGCAAGAAGTTCACGTCTTCTCGGAGACTGGGATGCCAGAATATATTTCATAATGAATACCTCTCTTTTCTGTAAAAATCAATACTTTTATGGTAAACTGAAATGAGTGAACTTGCAAGAGAAAACTTGTCTGTGATGCAGGTGAGGGATTCTTGAATAATCGAGGAGGGGAAATGATGTATATTAGTGAACTTATGACTGGTGCGCCGACAAACGAAAGATGTCCGCTGGAGCGCCGTATGTACGAGACTTTAGATAAATTGAAGATTCCATATGAGCGTGTGGACAATGACCCGGCAGCGAGCATGGAGGAGTGTGCAGAGGTGGACAAAGTTCTTGGAACTGAAATCCGGAAAAACGTGTTTTTATGTAACCAGAAAAAGACAACATTTTTCCTGCTTGTCATGCCGGCAAATAAATCCTTCGACACAGCAGCTTTCAGTAAGAAACTGGGTGTATCCCATATGTCATTTGCACCGCCGGAGAAAATGCTTAAGCATCTTGGAACGACACCGGGATCAGCAAGTGTGGCAGGACTTCTCGTGGACGAAGACGACTATGTGCAGGTAATTGTAGATAAAGAAGTGGCAGAGAGTGAATGGTTCGGTTGCAATCCGGGCATCAATACCAACCATCTGAAATTTAAGACACAAGATTTATTGCAGAAGTTTTTGCCAAAGATTCACCACAGAGCAAGGATTGTAGATTTATAACAGAAGAAAGAAGAAGTAACATGAAATCAGCAGACGATTTAAGACAGTTATTACAAAATATTGATAGAAAAAGTTATCCGGCTTATAAGGGTACGAAAGGAGTATATCGATTTGGAAAATATGCATTGGGAATCGACCATGTACAGGGAGATCCATTCGCGGCGCCGTCCAGTCTTCATATTGAAGTTTCAGGAAAAGTGGCTGCATTTCCAGAGCGTCTATACGATGAAACATGGAAACGGATCGCACTTGAGGATTATCTGATCCGCCAGTTTGGCGCAGCAATCGGAAAATATTCTTTTCAGGCGAAAGGATCCGGAAAGAGTGGAATTATTTCTGTGACCAGATGTGGTCAGGAAATTCTAAAACGGAGCGCCTGTGAGATCAATCCGGCAAATGGAAACATTCGCATGCGATTTGAGGCTGGATTTCCGGCAAATGGAAGAACCATCAATGCAAGAGAGCTTTCAAAAATTTTATTCGATTATCTCCCGGAGTGCGTGGAGAGTTCTCTTTTCTATGCAAGACAAGATAAGAAAAAAGTGGAGCGTGTCATGGAGCTATCCGTAGACCAGCAATATATCCGTGAGCAGTTAAAAGAACAGGGACTTGTAGCGTTTGTGGCAGATAAAGCCGTTCTTCCGCGTGAGTCGGGAGTCTCAGCAAAGCCGATGAAAGGAGCTGTGCCATTTGCTTCGCCGGAATCGATGAAAGTGACCATGGATTTACCATACGCAGGCAAAATCACAGGTATGGGCATCAAAAAAGGAATCACCTTGATTGTGGGTGGTGGCTATCACGGAAAATCTACCCTTCTAAAAGCGCTGGAAATGGGCGTATATCCGCACATTGCAGGTGATGGCAGGGAATATGTCATTACAGAGTCAGATGCAGTGAAAATCCGCGCTGAGGACGGCAGAAGTATCAAGGACACAGACATTTCTATGTTCATCAATGACCTGCCAAATGGGAAAGACACGAAAACATTTTCCACGGAGGATGCCAGTGGAAGTACATCCCAGGCGGCAAATGTGGTGGAGGCCATGGAGGCTGGCGCTGCAGCGCTTCTCATCGATGAGGATACGTCGGCGACCAACTTTATGGTGCGAGATGAACTGATGCAAAGAGTGATTCACCGGGATATGGAGCCAATTACGCCATTTATCGAGCGAATGCGTGATTTGTATGAGAACCAGAGCATTTCCACCATTCTGGTTGCGGGAAGCTCCGGGGCATATTTTCAGGTAGCAGATGTGGTGATTCAGATGGATCGATATGTCCCGAAAGAAATTACAGCCCTTGCAAAAGAGGCTGCCAGCCAGTATCCGGCACTGGAATTGCCAGAAGGAAATGTGAAACTACCAGAGTCCAGACGATGCCCAAAGAAAAATGCAGGGTTAGTTCATAAAGGACGCATCAAGATTAAGACCATGGGAAGAGACGGCGTAGTCCTGAACCATGAAAACATTGATCTTCGATATGTGGAACAGCTTGCAGATTCCGAACAACTTACCTGCCTGGGGTATCTTCTCCGTTATATGGAAGAACAGGAATTTGACGGCAGAAAAGAAGCCGGACAGATTATCGGACGACTGATGAAGGAGCTGGAAGTGGAAGGATTTACGGTGGTCTGTGAGAGTGAAAATGTTCCAGGCAATCTGGCAATGCCGAGAAAACAGGAGGTATACGCATGCGTGAACCGGTATCGGGGCATGAAGTTGTAAAGAAAAAGAAAGACTGCAATAATCTGGAAAAAGAAACTGTAGGTTTAGAAAAGGTAAAAGTAATCGCAAGAATTCACACAGATTTTCCGACTAAATTTGGAGTTCCAAGGCAAAGTGGGCTTTCCGATGCGGCTGGACTTGTTGTATTTGAACCGGAGTTTCGCCAGCCGGACGCTCTGAGAGGAATTGAAGAATACACGCACCTGTGGCTTCTGTGGGGATTTTCGGAAGTAAGACAAGAATCCGGTACATGGAAAGCGACCGTGCGGCCTCCGAGACTTGGAGGAAATGAACGAGTCGGAGTATTCGCCTGTCGTTCTCCTTACCGCCCGAATCCAATCGGACTGTCTTGTGTAAAGCTGGAACGAATCATTTCTCATGAAAAGTACGGAATGTGCCTGCTTGTATCAGGAGTAGATATGATGGACCAAACACCAATTTACGATATCAAGCCGTATCTGCCTTATGTGGATGCGCACCCGGAGGCGAGCGGAGGATTTGCGCACAAAAAACAGACCTATCATCTGGAAGTACAGATACCTGATGAGGGTATGAAAAAGATTCCGGAAGAAAAGAGAAAAGTCGTGATGCAGATACTGAGTCAGGATCCAAGACCTTCTTATCAGAATGACCCGGAGAGAGTATATGGCATGGGATTTGCTGGGTTTGAGGTGAAATTTCGTGTAGAGGGAAGCACACTTTACGTGGTAAGTGTGACGAAAAAGCAAAAAGAATGATATAAGATATATTAACATTAAAAAGATCATTTGCGAAAAAGTGTAGATGGTCTTTTTAAGTGCATTTTATGAAAGAAGTATATCTTGATTTCTTTACTGAGAAAAATTTATGAAAAAAGAACTTGTAATATACCCTTAAGGGGTATATACTGTCACTGTAATCAAGAAAGGTGTGCATACTATGGAAGAAAAGAAAGAATGTTGTTGTCATAAGAAAAAGGAGCGGACAGAAAAGGAATACAAGGATCTTCTGAACCGCTTAAGCCGGATTGAAGGCCAGGTACGAGGAATTAAGCGTATGGTGGAAGAGGACGCATACTGTACGGATATTCTGATTCAGGTTTCAGCGGTCAATGCGGCGCTGAATAGCTTTAACAAGGCGCTTCTTGCTAATCATATCCGCACTTGCGTAGCGGAAGATATCCGTGCAGGGAAAGAAGAGACAATCGATGAACTGGTTGCCACGCTCCAAAAACTTATGAAGTAATAGTTAGGCAGGTGTATTAATGATGGAACAATATACAGTGACAGGAATGAGCTGTGCGGCCTGCAGTTCCAGAGTAGAGAAGGCTGTGTCAAAGGTGCAGGGTGTTACATCCTGCTCGGTCAGTCTTCTGACGAACTCCATGGGAGTCGAAGGAACAGCAACGTCAGCTCAAATTATAGAAGCAGTGGAAAATGCCGGATATGGTGCATCGCTGAAAGGTGCAGCAAATGAAAAGACAGGCAGTGCTGCCGGAAACAATGATGATTTTTTGAAAGACAGAGATACACCAGTATTGAAGCGGAGGCTGATTGCTTCTTTATGTTTCCTTATACCACTTATGTATCTGTCCATGGGACATATGATGTGGAACTGTCCATTGCCAGGATTTATGGCGGACAATCATGTGGCAATGGGACTGGCTCAGTTGCTTTTGACTACGATTGTTATGGTCATCAACCAGAAGTTCTTTATCAGCGGATTTAAAGGACTGATTCATAAAGCGCCGAATATGGACACACTGGTTGCCCTTGGTTCTACAGCCTCTTATGGATACAGTGTTTATGCGCTGTTTGCTATGACAGATGCGCAGATGCGCATGGATATGGATGCCGTGATGTCATATATGCATGAATTCTATTTTGAGTCTGCAGCTATGATCCTGACTCTTATTACGGTTGGAAAGATGCTGGAGGCACGTTCCAAAGGTAAGACGACAGATGCTCTTAAGAGTCTGATGAAACTGGCTCCGAAGACGGCAGTACTGCTCCGCGATGGAAAAGAAGAAACGGTTTCCATTGAGCAGGTGAAAAAAGGAGACATTTTCATAGTAAAACCTGGTGAAAATATACCAGTAGATGGTATTGTTCTGGAAGGAAACAGTGCGGTCAATGAGGCAGCTCTGACCGGTGAGAGCATTCCGGTAGATAAGGCGCCAAATGATACAGTATCTGCTGCGACAGTCAATCAGTCCGGTTTCTTAAAATGTGAGGCTTCTAGAGTCGGAGAGGACACAACACTGTCCCAGATTATTCAGATGGTCAGCGACGCGGCGGCAACAAAAGCACCGATTGCAAAGATTGCAGACCGGGTATCAGGTGTATTTGTACCAACGGTTATTACAATCGCAGTGATTACGATTGTTGTGTGGCTTTTAGCCGGTCAGAGCGTCGGATTTGCTCTCGCTAGAGGAATTTCCGTACTTGTTATCAGTTGCCCATGTGCCCTTGGACTTGCCACTCCGGTCGCAATTATGGTTGGAAATGGTATGGGCGCGAAAAATGGAATTATGTTCAAGACAGCCGTTTCTCTGGAAGAGACAGGAAAAATGGAAATTGTTGCTCTTGATAAAACCGGAACTATAACAAGTGGCGAACCTCAGGTCACAGATATTCTCCCTGCAAATGGAATAAGTGAATCTGAATTACTGGTTCTTGCGTACATTTTGGAGAAGAAGAGTGAACACCCACTTGCAAAAGCAATCGCAGGACGTGTAGAATCAGAAGTAGAGCAGTCTGAGCGAGAAAAATTGACAGAAGTATCTGACTTTCAGGCAGTTCCGGGAAATGGACTTTCCGGTAAAATAGATGGCGCAGAAGTTCTTGGTGGAAACTTGAAATATATCGGACAGTATTCCGAAGTATCTGAAGAAATGAAGCGTCAGGCAGAACATTTGTCCGAACAGGGAAAAACACCACTATTCTTCAGCCAGAACGGAACATTTATGGGAATTATTGCAGTGGCTGATGTTATCAAAGAAGACAGTCCGAGAGCGGTAAAAGAACTTCAGAACATGGGAATACACGTTGTTATGCTCACAGGTGACAATGAGCGTACTGCAAAAGCAATCGGCGCGCAGGCAGGTGTTGACGAGGTGATCGCAGGCGTACTTCCGGAAGGGAAAGAAAGCGTGATCCGAAGACTTAAGACAAAAGGAAAGGTTGCCATGGTCGGTGACGGTATCAACGATGCACCGGCACTTACAAGAGCAGATATGGGAATCGCAATCGGAGCCGGAACAGATATTGCCATTGACGCGGCAGATGTGGTATTGATGAAGAGCCGCCTAAGTGACGTGCCGGCAGCCATCCGCATGAGCCGTGCAACACTTCGGAACATTCATGAAAATCTGTTCTGGGCATTCTTCTACAATGTTATCGGAATCCCACTGGCAGCAGGTATCTGGTATCCATTATTTGGACTGAAACTGAATCCAATGTTCGGTGCGGCAGCCATGAGCTTATCCAGCTTCTGTGTTGTTACAAATGCACTGAGACTGAATCTCTTCAAAATGTATGACGCAAGCAAAGATAAAAAAATAAAACATAAAAAAGAAAGTAAAAAGAAACAGGAGGAATCAACTATGACAAAGACAATGAAAATCGAAGGAATGATGTGCGGACACTGTGAGGCAAGAGTAAAGAAAACTCTGGAAGCAATTGATGGTGTCAAAGAGGCAGTTGTAAGCCACGAAGCAGGAACAGCCATAGTGACACTGGAAAAAGAGGTTGCTGATGAAGTGCTTAAAAATGCAGTAGAGGCACAGGACTATCCGGTAAAAGGAATCGAGTAGAAGATTAATAAAATGAATCGTGCGGTCATATATTTACTACAAAAGTATGTGTTGGAGCACAGATTATGAAAAAGTTTCTGGTGTGGTTATTCTGCTTAATTTTACTGACACAGCCGGTTTTTGCGCAGTCTGAAAAACTGATTATTCTGAATACGAATACGGGACAGGATACAGACACAGGCACTGGCCAGAACGCTGGAGCAGGGGAGCAGAATTCATCGGATACAACAGAAAATACAGATAATGTAAATACGCAGCAGACGGGAAATGTGGACATATCCGCACCGTCTGCTCTTTTAATGGAAGCATCTACAGGACAGGTGATCTATGAAAAAGATGCAGATTCCAAGAGACCTCCGGCAAGTGTTACAAAGGTCATGACATTGCTGTTGATTTTTGATGCGCTGCAAGAAGGAAAGATACGTTTAGAGGACGAGGTGCCAACGTCGGAATATGCAGCTTCTATGGGTGGCTCTCAGGTATTCCTAGAACCTGGTGAAGTGCAGACAGTTGAGACACTGATAAAATGTATTTCCGTAGCCAGTGGCAACGACGCGTGCGTCTGCATGGCCGAGTATATTTGTGGAAACGAACAGGAATTTGTAAATCAGATGAATGAGCGGGCGAAAGGCCTTGGCATGGAGAATACGCATTTTGTCAACTGTAATGGACTGGATGCGGATGGACATGTGACGACAGCCAGAGACATTGCGCTTATGTCCAGAGAGCTGATCCATACATATCCACAGATTTTTGATTACTGCAATATCTGGATGGAGGATATCACACACACGACGAAAAAGGGCTCTACACAGTTTGGACTTACAAATACGAACAAAATGATCCGGCAATACGAATATGCGACTGGGCTTAAGACGGGCTCGACTAGTCAGGCGAAGTTCTGTATTTCAGCAACAGCCAGAAAAGATGATACAGATCTGATTGCGGTCATTATGGCAGCAGACGACAGCAAAGCAAGAATGCGGGATGCCATTACTCTGTTGAATTATGGCTTTGGAAAATGTCAGAAATATCAGGAAGACAAAGTAAACAAAATCCCGAATGTGCCGGTAAAGCATGGTGTGGAGAAAGAAGTTGGTGCCGCGCAAATGGAAACATTTTCCTATGTTGATGTGACAGGAGAAGATTTATCTACGATAAAGAGAAATGTGAAATTAAAAGAAAATGTGACGGCACCGGTCAGACAGGGGGATAAAATAGGCGAAGTAATTTATTCGCTGAATGGAAAAGAGATTGGCAAAGTAGACATTCTTGCAACAGAAGATGTAGAAGAAATCAGTTACGGAAGTGCCATGAAAGAAGCTGTGCGTGGGTGGATGCTGTAAGAAATTGATTGTATAAATATTTACACTTTATTGAGTAGATGCTATTATGATGATAAATAGAAATTCTGTGAGTATTTCTGAAAGAGAAAAAGAGATGGAGAAACTACAATGGAACTTGGTTTAGTGTTGACTTTATGCGGCCTGGGAGTCGCTTTCTGGATTCCGGCTTTGATTATTGCTTTTATTTCACATGGCAAAAAGAAGAATTGTACCATGAATACAATAGGCCTGGTGATTCGAATTAACAGCAGATCATCGGGGGACAGTGGATTGAACTTTTACCCGGTGTATGAATATTATGTGAATGGAATACAATATACGAACGAAGGAGCATCGATCCAGCATCATGTTCCGACGGTGGGTACGAGAATTCCGGTGATGTATAATCCGGCAAAGCCAAAGCAGTCTTACATTCCGGGATATGATAATAAGGTCTATAAGATTCTTACGATTGTATTTGGAATTATTGGGTGCATACCGATTCTTGTATGTATAGGAATTTTTATTTTTACGTGCTTATAATTATAAGCTTGATGAAAGGCTAAAAATGCTACAGTATCAGATTTTAAAATAAAAGAAAAGGAAAAACCTCCCTCACAGTAAAGCGGTGAGAGAGGTTTTTCATGATTAAATCGCTCTTGTATATTCAGCCAGCCACTTGCGTTCATCTTCTTTCATATGTGGTGCAAGTGTCTCGTATACGCGTTTGTGGTATGCGTTTAGAAGTTCTTTGTCTTCGATGGTCATCATTTCAGGTACGACTGCGTCCAGATCTATCGGTACAAGTGTAATTGGTTTAAAGTATAAGAATCTTCCATATGTGGTTGTCTCACCTTCGCAGATCATAAGTTCATTCTCTGTACGAATTCCGTGAGAACCGGCAATGTAGACACCCGGTTCGTCAGTGATGATCATTCCCGGCTCCAGGGCAATGTCCTGAATTGGAGCCTTATTTCCGAGATAACGGCGGAATCTTGCCGGTTCTTCGTGAATGTTCATAAGATAGCCAACGCCGTGTCCGGTTCCGTGATTGAAGTCTAATCCACGTTTCCAAAGTGGAAGACGTCCGATAACATCTAAGCTTCCGCCAGTAGTACCATATGGAAACACTACATTTGCCAGATGCAAGTTACATAAAAGAACGGAAGTAAAGTCTTCTTTCATATTCTGTGGAACATTTCCAAATGCAAAGGTTCTTGTAATGTCTGTGGAGCCTTCCAGATACCCACCGCCGGTGTCTGTAAGGAAGAGACCATTTTCCGTGACTGGTACATTGCTATCTTTGGTTGCGCTGTAGTGAACAATTGCTGCGTGGTCGGCAGAAGCACAGATTGGCTCGAAGCTCTGCCAGAGATATCCGTCCTGTTCCTTCCGAAATTCTTCCAGCTTGTCGGCTGCACTAAGTTCCGTGACAGGAGATTCAGAAGAGTTACCAACGTGTGTCTTCAGCCAATGCATAAAACGAGTCACAGCAACCCCATCTTTGATGTGAGCCTGTTCGATATTGTGAAGTTCTGTTTCATTTTTTACAGATTTCATCAATACGGAAGGATTTTCGCTTTCGACAACAGAGACTCCTTCTGGAATGCAGTTACGAAGCGCATAGTTAATACGAGACGGGTCTAAAAGGACAGTCTCTTCTGAATCCAGATGCTTTAAATCTTCGTAAATATCATTGTATGGGTGAAATGTAATTCCGGCAGCAGTCAGGTTATTACACATTTCTTCGGTCAGCTTCTGCTTATCAACGTATAGTTTCATCTCATCCATGGTGATGATGGCGTAGGAGAGAAGAAGGGGAAAATAGTCAATGTCCCGTCCGCGCAGATTGGTAATCCAGCAAATGTCATCCAGGGCAGCAACGACATGAGTAGTAGCCCCGTGTTGCTTTATAGCTTCACGGACGCGGGCAAGTTTTTCCGTTGTAGAAGCACCGGTGTATTTTAATTCCAAGGCAAATGCCGGTTTTGTTGACAGTGCCGGGCGGTCTTTCCAGATCAGGTCGATCAAATCTTCGGAAGTAACAATATGACCATGCTTTTTCTCGGCAATTTCCTGATATTCCTTTCCGTTTTTCATAGAGATGACACGTCCGTCAAAACCGATTGTACCATGTTCCGGTAAATGTTTTTCCAAGAACTCGTTGATACTCGGGACACCTGGTTCCAGCATGCGATAGAGGGTAACCGGAGTGCCTGAAAGCTGTTGCTCGGCCTGTAAGAAATAACGTCCATCTGTCCAAAGTCCGGCGTGATCTAAAGTAATAATCGCGGTTCCGGCGGAACCGTCAAAGCCTGTAATAAATGTTCTGGCCTGAAAATATGCCCCGACATTTTCACTTTGATGAAAATCATCAGTCGGAACAATATAGATATCGTATCCGCGCTCCTTCATAAGTTTTCTCAGCGCGTCAATATGTTCTGAAACTGTCATGATAAAAACCTCCTCGACATGATTTCTAAATCAGTATATAATAATGCAAGGGTGTAAAGATGCATCATAGTTGGGCCTTTTAATCCCGACACCATCATCATTATATAGTATAAATGGACAAAATTCCAGCAAGGAGCTTTTTTTAATGTTAAAAGGAAATGATTTAGATAGTAAAAAATATTTTTTGTTTGATATAGACGGGACACTTGCCATTGATGACACGATTTATGACGGCAGCTGGGAGTTGCTTGATTATATTGAAAGCATTGGCGGACGAGCTTTTTATATTACGAACAATTCGGTCAAAAGCCGAAAAGATTATATTGAGAAATTTAAGAAATGGAATATTTCTGCAGTAGAAAATCAGTTTGTGACTGCATCTTATGCAACATGTAAGTATCTGAAGGAGCACTATGAAGATAAGAAACTGCTTGTAGTAGGAACGCCGTCTTTTGAAGAGGAGTTAAAAAGCTTTGGACTAAAGCTGACCCACGAGGCAGAGGAAGATGTAGCATGCGTAGTTGTGGGATTTGACAGAACACTTGTCTACGAAAAAGTCGAAGAATCATGTAAGGCATTATTTCGTCCGGAAGTGGATTTTGTCGGAACAAACCCAGATTACCGGTGTCCAACTGCATTTGGCTTCGTCCCTGACTGCGGAGGAATCTGCGAGATGTTGAAAGTGACAACAGATCGGACACCTTACTATGCAGGTAAGCCGAATGCACAGATTGTAAAAATGTGTATGGAGCAGGTAGGTGCGAAACCAGAGGAAGTGCTTGTAGTTGGCGATCGCCTTTACACGGACATTGCATGTGGAATTAACGCGGGAGTGGAAACGGCTCTTGTGTATACAGGAGAGGCAAAGCCAGAGGATCTGGTGGCGACAGAATTTATGCCGGATTATGCATTTGAAAATATCCGAAAGCTGTATGAGGCATTTCGGAAAAGTCGGGAAGCGGTGACGGAAGGGAAAAATCCAGACATACAGATGTGTTCAAAACAGATATAAATAAACGTGTGATAAACAAACGTAAATAAATGGAAGAATAAATCAGGAGAATATCTATGTCGACAACAGGAATCATAATCGGAATACTGGTGGCAGCAGTACTTCTTGTATTTGCGGAAATGTATCGGGAACTTCATACATTTCGCGTGACTCGTTACCAGGTGGCGTCACCGAAGCTTGCAGGGGAGAAAACATGGGTCTTTTTAAGTGACCTGCACAATCAGGTCTATGGAGTGAATAATTGCAGATTAATTGATGCAGTGAAAAAAGAGTCACCGAATCTGATTCTCATAGGTGGGGATATGTTAGTTGGAAAGAACGGACATTCCTATGAACCGGCCCTTGCCTGTGTGAAAGAGCTTGTGAAAATTGCACCAGTCTACTATGCAAATGGAAATCATGAAGAGCGTATGAAATTAAAACCACAGAAGTATGACCAGTCTTATGCTTTATATCGGGAAAAGTTGCTGAATCTGGGAGTACATCTTTTGGAAAATGAATCGACAGTTTTAAGTGATGAATCAAAAGTCCGCCTGACAGGGCTTGAGATTCCACTGGAGTGTTACACGCATTTGAAACGAAGAGAGATGCCAGAGGGAGCAATAAAAGAGCGGATCGGAAATCGGGACCCGGAAGCATTTCAGGTTCTTCTCGCACATAATCCTTCCTATATGAAAGAATACCTTGCCTGGGGAGCAGATCTGATCCTAAGTGGGCATCTGCATGGAGGTATGGTGAGAATTCCGGGAATCGGAGGTGTGATTGGACCGGATTTTGTATTATTTCCAAAGTATTCAGGAGAAATGCGGCGCGTGGGGGACCAGACTGTCATTGTAAGTAAAGGGCTTGGAACCCACACCATTCATATCAGGCTCTTTAATCCGGCAGAGGTTGTTGTTCTGAGTTTAAATAATTGTTGAGAAATGTGAGAGAATCAAGTATAATAGATTGTCAGACCTAAAAGTCATGGAAATTTATGGAGAGTAATGAGACATGGGAATCCCGGTAAAATTGCAGGTGTTCGAAGGACCTCTTGACCTGCTGTTACATTTAATCGATAAAAACAAAATAGATATTTACGATATTCCTATTGTGGAGATTACGAACCAGTATATGGATTATATCAAAGCTATGGAACGGGAAGATCTCAATGTGATGAGTGAATTTCTTGTCATGGCAGCGACGCTTTTGGATATCAAGTGTAAGATGTTGCTTCCAAAGGAAGTAACAGAAGATGGGGAAGAGGAAGACCCAAGACAGGAACTGGTAGAACAACTTCTTCAATATAAGATGTACAAGTATATGTCCTATGAGCTTCGTGACCGAGAGCTGGATGGCGGCAGGACGATGTACAAAGATCCGACTATCCCGGAGGAAGTCATGAATTATGTGGAGCCGGTAGATTTGGACGAACTTTTAGGGGCTTTGACATTGGCAACACTGAACCGTGTTTTTCAGGACGTGATCAGGCGTCAGGAAGACAAGATCGATCCGGTAAGAAGCAAATTTGGTAAATTAGAGAAAGAAGAAGTTACGGTTGAGGAAAAGCTGGAGACTGTGACAGATTATGCGAGGGAACACAAGCATTTCAGTTTCCGTACACTTTTGGGCAGCCAGAAGTCCAAGATGCAGACTGTCGTAACATTTCTGGCAGTGTTGCAGTTGATCAAGGAAGGAATCCTGATCGTACAGCAGGAACATGCATTTGATGATATTATGATTACTGCAAATCTTTAACGAAGTGTAGTATTCGTTGGAGAACCGTCTGGATGGTTTTGACAGAAGTAAAAGTGGTTCCCTCACGAAAAGTCGTCAGATTTATATCAGCTGGGAGATGACTTCCACCTATAGGTGGTGAGAAACAAGCTGGTATCAGTGGTGGGAGTCAATCCCCCAGCTGATATAGCCTCCGGCAGGGCGCACATTGTCCGGTGGACAATGGTTTTGCGCCGACCGAAACGGAGTGTAGACTTGCAGAGGTGCGCAGTAGAAGTATGTCATGCAATTGCATGACGCGCACCTCGCAGCAAGAATGCCGAGGCATTCTTGAAAGATGGAGTGACTAAGAAATTATATGGGTAAAAAAACGGAGATAGGTAAGATGGAGGCTGTGATAGAGGCCATTTTATTTACAATGGGCGAATCAGTGGAACTTAAGAAGATCGCGGCGGCGATTGAGCACGATGAAGCGACTACAAGAAAGATCATTCATCGGCTGCAGGACAAATATGAAGCAGAGGACAGAGGCCTTCGTATTATTGAGCTGGAAGACTCCTTTCAGTTGTGCACGAAGCGGGAGATGTATGACTATCTCATTCGTATTGCAAAACAGCCGAAGAAATGTGTTCTGACAGATGTTCTGCTGGAGACATTATCAATCATTGCATATCGTCAGCCGGTGACAAAACTTGAAATCGAAAAAATTCGTGGAGTCAAATCAGATCACGCGGTAAATAAACTGGTAGAATATAATCTTGCCTGTGAAGTGGGAAGACTGGATGCACCGGGACGGCCAATTTTATTTGGTACAACAGAAGAATTCTTGCGAAGATTCAGTATTCAGTCTATCGAAGATCTTCCGAGCATGCAGCCGGAACAGGTAGAAACATTTAAAGAAGAGGCAGAGGAAGAAGTACAGCTTAAATTAAATGTATAAACAGATATAGTAAATGAAACAGATAAAGTAAAGAAGAGATACATATTTGTGCGCAGAGTATCATAATCTGTAAAGATAACGGTGCTTCAGGGTACTGGATATGAATCAGAACAAAATAAAAATTATCGCAGTCTTACTTTTGTTATGCATATCTGCCGCCTGGCTGGAAAGATATGAAATTCAGGAATCGGGTCAGAATCTATCGGGTCAGATGGCTGACAAAATGAAACAAAATACAGACGAGCCACAAAATCTATACGCCCAATCGGCAGTCCTTATGGATGCTGACAGTGGGCGTGTTTTATTTGGAAAAGAAGAGGAAGCCATAAGGCCTATGGCAAGCACCACAAAGATTATGACCTGCATCATAGCACTGGAGCATATGACAGATAATGAGATAGTCACAGCGTCCGCATATGCTGCCAGTCAGCCGAAAGTTCATCTGGGTGTCCGGGAAGGGCAGCAGTTCTATCTGAGGGATATTTTATTCTCGCTTATGCTGGAATCGCACAATGACAGCGCAGTTATGGTTGCAGAGGAGATAGCCGGAAGCGTGGAAGCATTTGTAAAAATGATGAATGAAAAAGCAGAAGAACTGGGGCTTACTAAGACACATTTTGTAACGCCAAACGGACTGGACGGAGAGGATGAAGGTGGCGTGCACGCCACAACAGCCATGGAACTGGCGAAAATTATGAAATATTGTATTATGGATTCTCAGGAAAAGGAAATGTTTCTGGATATTACCGGAACGAAAGAATACCATTTCCGGGATCTTAAAGGAACTTCTTCTTATACATGCACGAATCACAATGCTTTTCTGACTATGATGGACGGGGCGATTTCTGGCAAGACCGGTTTTACGGCAGATGCAGGATATTGCTATGTCGGTGCACTCAGACGTGATGAACGGACATTTATCGTGGCATTACTTGCCTGTGGCTGGCCGAATCATAAAGGATATAAATGGAGTGACACGAAGAAACTTATGGAATATGGACTTTCGAATTATGAGTACCGGAACGTATGGCAGGAGCTTCCAAAGCAGGAGATTGTTGTAAAAGATAGTGGTAACGACCAGAACATTTATCAGAAAAACAGCGTGGCTGAGGTTGAAATTCAACAGAAGCCGGAAGTATTAAAAGTATTATTAAGAACTGATGAAAATGTAGAGATTTCCGTGCAGATGGAAAAAGCTTTGTCTGCACCGATAGAAAAAGGGCAGAAAGTGGGAGAAGTGCGGTACATAATAGATAAAAATATTATTGGAAAATACGATGTTTTGACAAGAAGCGGGCTTAAAAAACGGACATTTTCCTGGTGCCTGAAAAGATGTATGGAGCGCTTTTTCCGCTATACAAGATGGAATACATTCTTCGTGGATTTGCGTTGACGGAGATCGAAAACCATGATACAGTTAACATTGTCAGGGGAAACAATTCTTACACACTTTTTCTTGTTTTTTCTATTGACAATTTGCGGCGGTTATAATACTATATTAATCAGATACCGAACATTCGTTCGGAGAATATCAAGGAGATTTAATTATGGCGAATAATGAAGATAAGAAGAAAGCCTTAGATGCGGCTATTGCAAAGTTAGAGAAGGATTTTGGTAAAGGTACGGTCATGAAGCTTGGAGACCCGGCAGCCCAGGTATCAGTGGAGACAATTCCGACAGGCTCTTTAAGTCTGGATATTGCACTGGGACTCGGAGGTGTTCCAAGAGGACGTGTGGTTGAGATCTATGGACCGGAGTCCAGTGGTAAGACAACAGTTGCACTGCATATGATTTCAGAAGTTCAGAAAAGAGGCGGGATTGCAGGGTTTATTGATGCTGAACATGCCCTTGATCCGGTTTATGCGCGTAACATTGGAGTAGATATTGATGAACTTTACATTTCACAGCCTGACAGTGGAGATCAGGCGCTTGAGATTGCTGAGACAATGGCGCGTTCCGGCGCGATGGATATTATTGTCATTGACTCTGTTGCAGCGCTTGTACCGAAGCAGGAGATTGAAGGAGATATGGGAGATTCCCATGTAGGACTTCAGGCAAGACTGATGTCCCAGGCACTACGTAAGCTGACTCCTGTTATCAGCAAGTCTAACTGTGTGGTAATCTTTATCAACCAGCTTCGTGAGAAGGTTGGTATTATGTTCGGTAATCCGGAGACTACGACCGGTGGACGTGCATTGAAGTTCTATGCATCTGTCCGCATGGACGTCAGAAGAATCGAGACGCTCAAGCAGGGCGGAGAGATGATTGGTAACAGAACCCGTGTGAAGATTGTGAAGAATAAGATCGCACCTCCGTTCAAAGAAGCAGAATTTGATATTATGTTCGGAAAAGGTATTTCAAAAGAAGGAGATATTCTGGATCTTGCAGTAAATCTTGGACTTGTCAACAAGAGTGGTGCATGGTTCTCCTGTAATGGAGATAAAATCGGCCAGGGACGTGAGAATGCTAAGATTTATCTCACAGAGCATCCGGAACTTATGGAGTCTTTGGATAAGCAGATTCGTGCACACTATAATTTTGACGGATCAGCATCAGAGGAAGCGGATACAAAGGAAGGAAAAAGCAGTAAAGCTGACAGTGCAGTCAAAGTAGCAGCAGAGGCGGAAAAAGAGGACTAACAGATGATTGTCACAAGAGTTGAAGCTGTGACAAAGACAAAGTATAAGGTATATGTAGATGGACAGTTTGCTTTTATATTGTATAAGGGTGAACTGTCCCGTTTTCATATAGCCGAAGATCAGGAATTGTCGCAGGAAAGCTATGAGAAGATTCGAACAGAGGTTATATTAAAAAGAGCAAAGCTTCGGGCAATGCATCTTTTGAATGATATGTGGCGTACAGAGGCGCAGCTTAGGGAGAAACTTACGCGTAATGAATATCCGGCAGATATCGTGGAAGCTGCAATCAGTTATGTAAAATCTTTTGGTTATATCAATGATTATGAATATGCAAGAAGTTTTATTGAATCAAGGAAAGAACGAAAAAGCAGGCGGGAGATTTATATGCAGCTTGTGGGAAAAGGAGTGTCCAGAGAACTAATTGATGAAGCATTTGAAGAGAGCTATGAGCGTGAAGATTCTACGGAGGCAATTCGCAGACTGCTAGAGAAAAAGCATTATGATTGGGAGAATACGACGCCGGAAGAAAAGAAAAAAATAATGGCGTACCTTGTCAGAAAAGGTTTTGGCTATGATGATATCAGAAGAACCATGCAGATATATGAGTGTGAGATGTACAGTTGATATAAAGAAAACATATTTAAATTATAGAAGTTTCCAATGGTTAAGCTTGACATCTTTCACAAAACAGTATAGAATTTAACTGTTGTATTTGTACAATGAAAACTAAATAAGGAGGTGCTCCTGTGCCGATAGGAATAGTAATTGCTGTTGCAGTAGTGCTTGTCATTGTGTCAGCAGTCATCAGTCACTTTGTAACCGTTTCTAATCTGAAGAAGAATGCGGAATCTAAGATTGGTAATGCAGAGAACAAAGCGCGTGAGATTATCGATGATGCAGTGAAGACAGCCGAGGCTAAGAAGAAGGAGTCTCTCTTGGAAATTAAAGAGGAATCAATCAAGAATAAGAATGAACTTGAGAGAGAGTCAAAGGAACGCAGATCTGAATTACAGAGATATGAGAAGCGTGTACTTTCCAAGGAAGAAGCTTTGGATAAACGGTCTGAGGCAATTGAGAAGCGCGAAGCAAGCTTTACAGCAAAAGAAGAACAGTTGAAGCAGCGTGAGAAGAAAGTTGACGAGCTGAGTCAACAACGTGTACAGGAACTAGAAAGAATCTCAGGACTTACCTCCGAACAGGCAAAAGAATATTTGTTAAAAACTGTTGAAGAAGATGTGAAACATGATACTGCGAAGATGATCAAAGAGATGGAAGCGCAGGCAAAGGAAGAAGCAGATAAGAAGGCAAAGGAATGTGTTGTCACTGCTATCCAGAGATGTGCAGCAGATCATGTAGCTGAGACTACGATTTCTGTAGTTCAGCTTCCGAATGATGAGATGAAGGGAAGAATTATTGGTAGAGAAGGACGTAATATCCGTACTTTGGAGACACTGACAGGTGTGGAACTGATTATCGATGATACCCCGGAAGCTGTTGTATTATCAGGCTTTGATCCAATCAGACGTGAAGTTGCGAGAATTGCGCTTGAGAAGCTGATCGTTGACGGACGTATACATCCGGCAAGAATCGAAGAGATGGTAGAAAAAGCGCAGAAAGAAGTCGATTCTATGATTCGCGAGGAAGGAGAGTCAGCTGCACTTGAAGTTGGTGTTCATGGAATTCATCCAGAGCTTATCAAGCTTCTTGGTAGGATGAAGTTCAGAACAAGCTATGGACAGAATGCATTGAAGCATTCTATTGAAGTGGCACAGTTATCCGGACTTCTTGCTGGAGAAATCGGTCTCGATGTCAGAGTGGCTAAGAGAGCCGGACTTTTACATGATATCGGTAAATCAATCGATCATGATGTGGAAGGATCACATATCCAGATCGGTGTTGACCTTTGCAGAAAATACAAAGAGTCAGCAACCGTTATCAATGCGGTTGAAGCCCATCACGGCGATGTAGAGCCGGAATCCCTGATTGCATGTGTTGTACAGGCTGCTGATACGATTTCTGCAGCAAGACCGGGTGCAAGAAGAGAAACATTAGAAACATACACAAACAGGTTAAAACAATTAGAAGATATCGCCAATCAGTTTAAAGGCGTTGAGAAATCTTTTGCAATTCAAGCAGGTAGAGAGATTCGTATCATGGTAGTTCCAGAACAAGTATCTGATGCAGACATGGTATTGCTGGCTAGAGATATTGCGAAACAGGTTGAATTTGAACTTGAATATCCAGGTCAGATTAAGGTAAATGTAATTCGTGAATCAAGAGTTACAGATTATGCCAAGTAGAAGATAAATGATAAGGAATCATCACATATAAAGCATAAAAGCTTATGGTGATGGTTCCTTTTTGTTGCCAAGCATACGACAAAAAGGTCCGGTGGAACTTTTTTAGTTTCGACAATTGGTTTTTAGCCGGAATGAGAATTGCTATAATAGTCCTAAAATGCTACAATTATGATTGGTAGAGAATAAAAGGAGATGCGTTAAGAAACTAAAACAATTGATAAATGTGATTAAATGTGTTTGAATATACTCAAAGGAGAGTTCTATAATGAATACATCAAATATCACAAATTATAAACCAAAAGATTTTGCTGAACTTTTAGGCGTATCTGTTAAGACATTACAACGTTGGGACAGAGAAGGAACTCTAAAAGCAAACCGAACTCCAACTAATAGGCGCTATTATACTTATGACCAATATCTACAATTCAAAGGAATAAATACTGAAAATGATGAACGTCAGGTAGTTATTTATGCTAGAGTGTCCACAAGAAATCAAATAGTGAACAATGAAGAACTATCGCCACAAGAAGAACTCGTGCAGGATATTGTTTCAATACTCCATGTGTTTTCTTGTAGGCTGTATGGGCTTCGTAAGTATAAAAAACAAATAGAAAAGGATGAGGAAATTGCTAAAGAGCTTCAAGACGGAAATAAATCCGACAGAGGAACAGAAAGTCAAAATTCGTAAAACAATAGGAACTTGTAGATATATTTACAACTTCTATCTTGCTCATAACAAAGAACTTTACGATAAAGGCGAAAAGTTTATGAGTGGTAAAAGTTTTAGTGTCTGGCTGAACAATGAGTATCTTCCACAAAATCCAGACAAGTTATGGATTAAAGAAGTCAGTTCAAAATCTGTAAAGCACTCAATTGAAAATGGTTGTATCGCATTTACCAGATTTTTCAAACATCAAAGTGCTTTTCCGAATTTTAAAAAGAAAGGCAAATCTGATGTAAAAATGTATTTTGTAAAGAATAATCCAAAAGATTGTCGTTGTGAAAGACACAGAATCAATATTCCGTCACTTGGCTGGGTTCGCATCAAAGAAAAAGGATATATTCTCACAACAAAAGATGGATACGCAATTAAAAGTGGTCATGTCTCAATAAAAGCTGACAGATACTATGTTTCAGTTCTTGTAGAAATCCCAAATAACAAGATAGCCAATAATTCCAATGAAGGAATTGGCATTGACCTTGGATTAAAGGATTTTGCCATTGTTTCTAATGGTAAAACTTATAAGAACATTAACAAATCTGCAAGATTAAAGAAACTTGAAAAACAGCTTATTCGAGAACAGAGAAGTCTTTCTCGAAAGTATGAAAATTTAAAGAAAGGAGAGTCCACTC